>JAEEGF011050767.1_pt1 | contig 22327 bp, 14 predicted proteins | sample 9134171 | NCBI WGS metagenome assembly JAEEGF01 (sample SAMN16246542, study PRJNA631951) | gut metagenome | biome: gut microbiome; feature: rumen; material: AP-attached | host: Bos | place: Iran: Karaj | collected 2018-10 | reverse complement strand
ATACAAAATCGTCTCTTATGTACCAAATATCTGGCGAAGAAATGCACCCTGCAATTTGAGCTATTGACTACCTACCACTCAAAATCACCCTGCAAAATGAGCTATACGCCGTAATTTCATTTAGTTCACCACGACCTTTTTGCCGACCTTGATGTAGTTGAAGGCTCTCATCACTCAGGTTTCGCGCCCTTACTTTTCAAGCCTGCGTGAGGGGCTTCCAAACGCCGCGTGCGGCGATGACCAACGCCGCACGCGGGGATGCCCATCGCCGCACGCGGAATTTGCAATCGCCGCAGGCGGAATTTGCAATCGCCGCAGGCGGCGTTTTCAAGTTCTCTGGTAGATATTCAGCAATTATTCAAGAAAGCCTACCTAACGCTCTGGCAAAAAGCATCATACGACTGCTCCAGACGGGCTATCTGATAGGGCTGGAGACGAAGAGAGAAAGTACCGGTCAACTCCTCCAGCCCGAAAGCGACCTTGATGATGAATGTTTTTTATAGGGTTATTCCCGTTTTAAAAATACTCATCTCCCGATAACCATTCATTTCATTTCTGACGCGACGGCCATTGGCCACTTCCATAACCAAATCCTTCAGGTCACGGAAAAGCTCCTCCATGGCAGTCCCTGTTATAAGTGAACCAGCATCAAAGTCCATCCAAGTTGGCTTGTTATTGAAAAGCGTACTGTTGGTGGATATTTTCAGCGTAGGAATAAAAGTACCGAATGGCGTGCCGCGTCCAGTTGTGAAGAGTATTATCTGGCAGCCAGCCGCAGCCAATGCCGTGGAGGCAACAAGATCGTTTCCAGGCGCAGACAGAAGGCTGAGACCTGCTGAATGCAAGCGTTCTCCGTAGTCCAATACAGAGCGTACCATTGAGGTACCACATTTTTGCGTACAACCCAGTGATTTCTCTTCCAAGGTGGAAATGCCCCCAGCCTTGTTGCCCGGGCTAGGATTCTCGCCAACAGGCTCTCCGTGAAGCAGATAGAAATTCTTGAAATCATTGATGAGGTTTACGGTCTTCGTGAACAGTTCTTCCGTCTGGCAACGATTCATGAGGATACTTTCAGCGCCAAACATTTCCGGCACCTCCGTCAGCACAACCGAACCTCCCTGAGCAACCAGCCAATCGCTGAAGACACCCAGCAGCGGATTGGCAGTGATGCCAGAGAAGCCATCTGAGCCACCACACTTCAATCCCACCCTCAAGAGGGAGAGAGGGCAAGGCTCACGGTGGTCCTGTTGCATCAGAGCATAAAGTTCACGCAGGTGGGCAAGACATGCCTCTGTCTCATCTCCCTCTATCTGCTGCAGGGTCACAAAACGCACCCTATCCTGATTATACTCACCGCAGAACTGTTCAAATGCGGCTGGCTGATTGTTTTCGCATCCCAACCCCACTACCAGAACGGCACCAGCATTGGGGTGATGCACCATATCGCGCAATATCTTCCGTGTATTCTCGTGGTCTACATTCAATTGTGAGCAACCGAAGTTGTGGGTATAGGCAAAAATATCTCCAGAACCCGTCTCACGCCGCATCTCCTCGGCCAATCGCAGACTGACACCGTTCACGCAGCCCACCGTAGGAATAATCCACAGTTCGTTGCGGATACCAGCCTCCCCGTTGCTGCGTCGATAACCCATGAACATCAGCTCTTCCTGCTGGAAACGTGGTTCAATCCGCTGCGGTTTGAAGACATAATCCTGCGTACCACTCAAGTTTGTCTTCAGACAATGCTCGTTTACCCACTGCCCTTGCACGATATCTTGACAGGCATGGCCAATAGGATAGCCATACTTTATGACATCCTGATTACTTGCTATAGAGGTCAATGCTATCTTATGGCCAGTGGGAATGTCCTCAATGGCAGTCAGCCATATCCCATCCACCTCCAATTTTGTTCCCTTAACCAGCGGCTGCAAGGCTACAGCCACATTGTCGGCGGGATGAATCCTTAGAACTACATTTCTCATGACAGGACAGATTTCACGGTTTCCAGCATACCCTGCTCCTGTATCATGTTCAAGAAATGATTCAGCATTTGCGCCAGACCAGGTATCTCGTTCAGGTCACCATGCTCCTTCCAGATAAGGTCCTGTGCAGCCAACACACCACGAGCCACCATATCCGTGTCTTCGCTACGCCACAACTCACTCAGCAGGTTCACAATCTGTGAGTCATCATTAGGCTGGATGGGAGTACCATCACTCCGTGTGCCACCCTTGTAGTAAGTGACGATAGCGGCCAGTCCAAGCACCAATCCCTGTGGAAGATGTCCGAACCTCTTCAAATAAGTCTTCACTCCGGGCAAGTCTCGCGTCTTGTACTTCGAAAAAGAGTTCAGCATGATACTGGTGAGCTGATGGTCCACGTATGGGTTCTCAAAACGTTCCAGCACATGAGCGGCAAACTCCTGCAACTCCTCCATAGGCAGGTTGAGAGTCTGCATCAGCTCATCATATTGAACCTGATGAATAAAACGTCCCAAAACAGGATGTAGGCATGCATCGCGCACGATATCCAACCCACAGAGATATGCCACCGGACTCAGCACCGTATGAGGGCCGTTGAGCAGCGTCACCTTACGCTCATGATAGGGAGCCTCGGAATCCGTTATCAGCACATTCAGCCCTGCCTTTTCTGCCGGGAACTCTTCTCTCAAACGCTCTATACTCATGTTCTGGGGGCGTTCTATCACCCACAGGTGGAAAGCCTCACCTCTGACTACCAGGTCATCGGCATACGAAATGCGCTGCCAGATTTCTTCGATATCCTTCTTAGGATAGCCAGGAACGATACGGTCCACCAGCGTGGCACACACGTAATTGTACTTTTCGAACCACTCCCGGAACGCCTCATAGTCTGTGCCCAGCTCTTCCTTCCATAGGTCAATATACTGCAGGATGCATTCCTTGAGGCGGTGACCGTTCAGGAAAATCAGCTCGCAAGGCATGATAATCAATCCTCGTTCTGGATTCCCCTGAAAAGTACGGAAGCGACGATAGAGTAACTGTGTCAGTTTGGCGGGGTAGCTGCTGGCAGGAGAATCATGGAGCCGGCAAGCCGGGTCAAAGGCAATACCCGCTTCCGTCGTATTGGATATGATAAACCGTATTTCCGGCTGGTCAGCCAGTGCCATATAAGCCTGAAACTGCCTATAAGGATTCAGTGCCCGTGAAATACAATCTATACGCGTTATTGTATCCACCGGCTTACCGTTTTCCAACCCTTGCAGATTCACATGATATAAGCAGTCCTGTCCGCTCAGGACATCCGTCATACCTACTTCAATGGGTTGTACCACCACTACAGATGCATTGAAGTCAGTTTTTTGGTTTGTGTGCCAGATAATCCAATCAACAAAAGCTCGCAGGAAGTTACCTTCACCAAACTGGATAATCTTTTCGGAAGCAGAACTTTTAGGTGCAGTTTGTTTGTTTAATGCTTTCATAAGAAATATATAAAGAAGTTAAAGAAGTTCGAAGAAGATTTAAATGAGTGCTTCTACGCTCTGGCAAAAAGCATCATACGACTGCTCCAGACGGGCTATCTGATAGGGCTGAAGACGAAGAGAGAAAGTACCGGTCAACTCCTCCAGCCCGAAAGCGACCTTGATGATGCTGGCAAGATTGAAGCTGCCCCCCGTACCGCGTTTCATCAACTGGCGGGCGACCTTCAGCACCTCTCCCCTGTCGTGCTCGATGTAGCGAAGCGAGCCCAGCAAAAGGAACAGGCAAGGCAGGGTGTCCACGCGGACGAGATAGACCATCTGCTCACGGCCTTTCGGGATATGCAAAACAGAGAAGAGCCGCTCGACGAGTTGGGGAGAATCGAGTTCTGGCATGATGAGAAGTGCAACTTTCTGCCTCTCCACTTCGTTGAAGCCAGCCGCAAGACGAGCAAATGCATCATCCGAGAGGCTACATGCCCCCCGCTTCATTCGCTCCAAAAAGGTCTTCATGAGTGTGATGAGGTAGGCTTTGCTCTTATGGCGGACAAGGGCTTCTGTTATCTTCCAATAGACATCCGTCGGACATTCGCACAAAAGACGCTCTCCCAAAATATTGTCGGCTGTTCGCTGCTCACTCCTCGAGAACGATTCAAGCAAGGCCACAAGCCGCTCAGCATCGCCTGTCTGCACAAGGGGGAGCAACTTCTGCTCGATGGTCCTGCTATAATGCCTGGTTTGTGCCATTTGTCATTCGTTTATCACCTCAATGTAGAAGCTGACAGGCCTGAAACCGTCATTGCAGCTAATCATCGCGCTCATGGGATTCTGCATCCATCCATCGTAGAAATTGCCTTCGCCTTTGGCCAAGGATTCCACAAATTCGCGCATGGAGCCCCAAGCAGAGGGACACATCCCCTCGGGACACATTCCATCGACAGAAACCCATTGCTGCCCCTCTGATACATCGCAGGCATGCTCTATCGGATTTTCGTATTTCTCCATCAGGTCGGGATAAACCGTCTGCCTGATGGCTGTGATTCGTACTTTGTTCATTTCAAAATGATAACTGCTTCGGATTGATGAAACATATCAAGGGAAGGCCCGTACATTCATCTATCATGAAAGAACGGCCTGCCTGTCTTGGCTATTGGACAGCATAAAGGTCCTGTTCGCCTTTGACGGCAGCGAGCTCTTTCAACAACAACGCATATTTACGGGACACGGCTTCCGCAAAACGGCGGCCTTTTTCGGCAGAAGCGAGATGGGGGTTGCCTATCCCCGTATCGGACGTGACGCGTGTCCAATGACGCGGCAACCAGGCTGTTTTCTCCCGCAGGCTCTCCAAAGCGAAAGGATTGGCAAGTCCGGGACCTGCCTCGCTGAGGTTCACAAGCTCGGGATGGTAGTGCATCATCACGGAAGTCTCCAGCTCATCGGCATGATCGCCCGGTTCGTCGAACCACTCCTTTGCAGGCAGGACAGTAAACCATTCGCTGGAAAGTATGATGAAGTCGGGAAAGTCCACAGCCAAGTCGCGAATCATGCTCTTGAAAGAATTGCCTCCGTGGCCATTGACAATAAGCAACTTGCGAAACCCCTGATGATGCAGCGAAGCCACCGTATCGGCCAGAATGGCACGCTGGGTGTCATAGCGATAATGGATGCAAAACTTCAGGTCGCGCTGCCCTGGATTCTGGGCACCCATCGCAACAGGCGGCAGAACCATGGCACGCACCTCATAATCCTCGAAGGCACGCTGTGCTGCATCGACAGCCACATCGTGAGCCAGAATGGCATCGGTAAGATACGGAAGATGCAGGTTATGGGGCTCCGTAGCACCCCAAGGCAGGATGACCATATCATAGTCGAGAGGTCGTGTAACGCCGTATGCTGATACACTCAAATCAATTTCCCTGTTCATCATATATAAAAAAGGTATGTTCTATAAATTAGCTTGGGACGGTCTTCGTCAGCGACAAAAAGGAGAGCCACATGCATAACCTCTTTAATGCATTGCAAAGGTAATAAAAAAGAACATACAAACAAACATTTCAGAGAGAAAAAACCTTAAAGAACCTCTGTTTCGGGCGTTCTCAATGCATTGCTGCAGAGCCCTCGGCAGAAATCAGCGACGAATTGCGCATAGATATGGTGCAGGATGATATCCAGGCAACATGAACAAGTGAGGTTGGCGCAGTATTCTTGCCGTAATTGAGGAGTTTTCATGGCTTCATAGTGTCAAAATCAATGCGTGAAATGTAATTTTATCACAAAAACAAAAAAAATTGATTTTAGTTACTTTGAATTTTGAATTATTAGTCTTACCTTTGCAACACTTTTTCCGATTAAAACATATAATCACATAAAAAACAAACAATTATGACAAAGATTGAATTAGTAAAGGCAGTTGCCGAAAAGACCGGCATCGACCAGGCTACGGCTTTGGCTGCTGTAGAAGGCTTCATTGACACTCTTAAGGAATCTCTCATCGAGAAGGAGAATGTATATATCCGCGGTTGGGGTACATGGACACTCAAGCATCGCGCAAAGAAGACAGCCCGCAACATCTCTAAGAATACTACTATCGTTATTCCTGCTCACGATATCCCCTACTTCAAGCCCTGCAAGGACTTCATGGAAGCCGTAGCCAAGGCATAACAAGACAGCCCACACTAAATCTCCCCGAGGGGAGACTTAAAAAAGCTTCCCCTCATGGGAGGCTTTTTTTTTTATTATATAATATAGATAATGTATCGACTTATGAAACTAAAACTCATAATTAGCAGCCTGTTCGCGTTTTGTCTTTCCGCGTTTGGCAGTATCATAGACTATGTCAATCCCATCATCGGCACAAACGGCATGGGACACACATTCCCGGGAGCTTGCGTGCCCTTCGGCATCGTGCAGCTCTCGCCCGAAACAGACACCATCCCCCACAATGTGGATGGCCGCTATCAGGGCAAGGTCTACGAGTACTGCGCAGGCTATCAACATCGCGACAAGACCATCGTGGGCTTCTCTCACACACACCTCAGCGGCACAGGCCACTCCGACCTCGGCGACATCCTTATCATGCCTACGACAGGAAAGTTGCGTACCAATCCGGGCACAGCCGACAATCCCGATGCCGGTTACCGCTCACGATTCTCGCACGACACAGAGCATTGCTCGCCTGGCTACTATGAGGTCAAGCTCGACGACTACGGCATCCTCGCACAGCTCACTACCACACAACGAGTTGGCGTCCATCAATATACCTTTCCTACAGATGACGCGCAGTTCATCCTCGACCTTGGCCACGGCATCTACAACTACGACGGCAAGACCCTTTGGAGCTACCTCCGAGTGGAGAACGACACGCTCCTGACCGGCTATCGCATTACGAACGGATGGGCTCGGCAGAACTACACCTACTTCGCCATCTCGCTCTCACAGCCCATTCAAAACTATGGCTATAAGGACGAGCAAAGGATGAAGTACTCGGGCTTCTGGCGCAAGAACGACATCCACCACAATTTCCCCGATATGGCAGGACGCGAGATTGCTGCCTACTTCCAACTGAAACTCTCTGCAAACCACAAGCTTACCATCAAGGTAGCACTCTCCGCAGTCAGTCAGAGCGGCGCACTTGCCAACCTCAGAGCCGAGGCAGCAGGCCTCACCTTCGAGCAAGTAAGGGCAAAGGCAACAGAGCAATGGACGAAGGAACTCACTGGCCTCGAGATTGAGGGAACTGACGACCAGAAAGCGCTCTTCTATACCTCGCTCTACCATACCATGATAAACCCCTCTGTCTATATGGATGTGGACGGGAAGTACCGCGGCAACGACATGGAGATTCACGAGGCAAAAGGCTTCACCAACTACACCATCTTCTCGCTTTGGGACACCTATCGCGCTGAGCATCCCCTGCTTAACCTCATCAAGCCCAAGCAGGGAGCCGACATGGCCGAGAGCATGATTCGCATCCAACAGCAGAGCGCCCTCCACCTCCTGCCCGTTTGGTACCTCATGGCCAACGAAGGCTGGTGCATGAGCGGCTACCATTCGGTCGCAGTCCTCTCCGATGTCGCCAAGAAGCTCGGCATCAAGGACAAGAAGGCGATGCTCGAAGCCATGAAAGCAACGGCTAATTCAAAGTGGATGGAAGGCTTGACGGACTACATTCAGTACGGCTATGTCCCCTATGACCGCTGCGGCACAAGTGCCAGCAACACCCTCGAATATGCTTATGACGACTGGACCATCTATCAGGCTGCACTCGATGCCGGAGACAAGGAGATGGCAGAGATCTTCAAGAAGCGTGCCCTCAACTACAGGAATGTGTTCAATCCCGCTCTCGGCCTCGCTTGTCCCAAATACAAGGATGGCTCATGGAAGAAGGACTTCTCTCCTTTGCAGACCTATGGCGAAGGCTTCATCGAGGGCAATAGCGCCAACTATTCGTTCCATGTCCCTCATGATGTGAAGGGCATGATTGAGTGCTTTGGCGGTGACAAGAAGTTCATCGAGCGCCTCGACAATCTCTTTGCAGAACCTCTCGACAAAAAGTACTATGAGGACAACGAGGACATCGAGGAAGAGTGCCTGCTGGGAGGCTATGTTCACGGCAACGAGCCCAGCCATCATGTGCCCTACCTCTATGCCTGGACATCGCAGCCATGGAAGTCGCAATACTGGCTTCGCGAAATCATGAACCGCATGTATGTCAACAACATCGACGGTCTGCATGGCAACGACGACTGCGGACAGATGTCGGCTTGGTACATCTTCACGGCGATGGGCTTCTATCCCGTTTGCCCAGGAAGCGACCAGTATGTGCTTGGGGCTCCTTATGTCCCAAGCTGTAAACTGACATTGCCCAATGGAAAGCAGTTCCTCATCAAGGCTCCTGGCGTCAGCGACAAGAAGCGTTATGTCAAAGAGGTCAAGCTCAATGGCAAGACTTACGACAAACTTTATCTCACGCATCAGGACATCATGGCAGGCGGCACACTCGAGTTCGTAATGAGCTCCACGCCCAACAAGAAGCGCTGCATCACCACAGGCAAACCCTATTCTCTAAGCGATTAACCTAATACTATGAAGAAGACACTATTTCTTTTCATCCTCTTGTCAGGCTCTTTGGCTTCCCATTCTCAGACCATGAACGAGTGGGACAATGTGAGCATCACAAGTCTGAACCGCATTCAGAGTCACGACCTCAGCATTCCCTTTGCCGATGAGGAGGATGCTCATTCTCTCGACCTGAGTCGTTCGCCTTATTTTCTTGACCTGAACGGCACATGGAAATTCCGATGGAGTGCTCTCCCAAGCAAGGTGCCATCAGGTTTCTTTGCAGACGACTATGATGTCAGCACTTGGGACAACATTACTGTTCCCATGCCTTGGCAGATATATGGTGTGCGCAACAAGAAGAATTGGGATAAGCCCCTCTATGTCAACACACGCTATCCTTTTACCTACACGGATGATTATTCCGTGATGGCTTCGCGACCAGATTACTTTACCTACAACGAATCGATGAAGAATCCTGTTGGTTGCTATCGTCGAACTTTCACGCTGCCTGAAGGATGGCTTGCAAGAAAAACTTTTCTTCGTTTCAATGGTGCAGGTCATGGCTACTATGTCTGGGTAAACGGGCAGTTTGTTGGCTATGCCGAGGACTCTTATCTGCCGAGCGATTTCGACATATCCAGTGCAGTTCGTGAGGGCGAGAACAATGTGTCGGTACAAGTCTATCGCTTCACGAGCGGTTCGTTCCTCGAGTGTCAAGACTATTGGCGCCTGACCGGAATCACTCGCGATGTGTATCTCTGGTCAGCTCCAGAGCAACGCATTGGCGATTTCTTCTTCTACACGACTTCGCTTGTTTCGGACGGAACATCGGGGCAAGGCCGCCTGCAAGTAACGCTCGACGGCGGTTCTCCAAAAGGCTTGATGGTGCAAGCAACCATCAGCGACGGGGAGACGGTCATCAAAGAGGTTTCCCGTACGTTCTCCACCTCGGCAAGTGTCAGCCAAAGTATCTCGTTTTCTGGTATAGAATGCTGGAGTGCGGAGCATCCGAAGCTCTACGACTTGACCCTCCGCCTGCTGTCTGCCGATGGCGAACTGCTCGACATGCGTGCCTGCAAGATTGGCTTCAAGACGGTCACCATCCGCAAGGACGGGGCTTTGCTCATCAATGGGAAGCGCCTTGTGGTTCACGGCGTTAATCGTCACGACTTTAGTCAGGAGAATGGTCGAACCGTGACCCGAGAAGAGATGCTGAAGGATGTCCTGACGATGAAACGGCTTAATGTGAATGCTGTCCGCACGAGCCACTACCCCAACAATCCTTACTTCTACGAGCTCTGCGACAAGTATGGCCTTTATGTCCTTGCGGAAGCGGATGTGGAGTGCCACGGGAACATGGGGCTGAGCAGTGTGGCAAAGTTCAAGGCCCCTATGGTGGAACGCAACGAGAGGCATGTCCGCACCCTTCGCAACCACGCCTGCATCTTTGGATGGAGTGCGGGTAACGAGAGCGGCGGCGGCAACAATTTCCAGAGTGTCATGGAAGCCATCAAGAAACTCGACACAAGCCGCATCACACATTATGAGGGCAACAGCCAATGGAGCGATGTGACCAGCACGATGTACGGCAGCTACGACAACATGCTGTCCACCGCCAAGAGCCGCAAGAACAGCTCTTCCCCAAAGCCCCACATCCAGTGCGAGAACACGCATGCAATGGGCAACTCGATGGGCAACCAGATAGATTACTATCGAGAGATCTACGAACCATATCCAGCAATGGTAGGCGAGTTCGTCTGGGACTGGAAGGACCAGGGACTTCGAATGCCCATAACAGGCAAAACAAACCAATACTATTGGGCATATGGCGGCGACTTCGGCGACAATCCCAACGACGGGAATTTCTGCTGCAATGGAGTCGTGCTTCCTGATGGCACTCCGACTGCCAAATCGTTCAACATGAAAGGCGTCTATCAGCCTGTAGATATTCTGCTTCTCAATGCTGAGCAAGGCAAGTTCACGGTAAAGAACAAACTTCAGCAGACAAGACTCACAGGCTATGATATACATTATATAATTAGTGAAGACGGGATTGGCATAGCAAACGGAACTCTTGACAACCTCAACCTCGCTCCATGGGACAGCACAACAATAACTGTTCCTTACGACAATATATCTTTCAACCCCGAAAGCCGCTACACAATTCGTTTCTCCACAACCCAGCAAGAGGCCACTCCATGGGCTGAGGCTGGCTACGAGGTGGCTGCTTCTGAGGCAATCATTCGAGAAGCTACTGCCCCGCAATTCTACACTTATGAAGGAACAGAGACATTAGCAGTGACGCGCTCTGGCTCGACATATACGGTCAAGGGAGCAAACTTCTCGGCGTCTTTCTCTGGCGGGACACTCTCGAGATACACGCTTGATGGCACGATGCTTATCAATCAGCCACTGAAACTCAACACTTTCCGCATCCCGACAGAGAACGACGGAAGGCAAGAGGGCAACTGGGAGGCGCTTGGAGTACGCACACTCACAATGACCAGCGGCACTTGGGAAATGGTACAAGACGAAGCAAAGCATTGGGTTCAGCTCTCTATAACAGACACCTACAAGACAAGCACCTCGGCGCTGACCTTTTCTGTCTGCAAGCAGTTCCGCATCTATCCGGACGGAGCCATCTGCTTGAGCACCTTGATAACGCCCGACAATGATGGTGCCGTCCTGCCTAAACTGGGCTTCCGTTTCGAAATGCCAAGCTCTTGCGAGAACATCACATGGCTAGGCAGAGGCCCATTCGACAGCTACCGCGACCGCAACTATGCCGCTCATCTGGGCATTTATCACAGCACCGTCACCGAGCAATGGACCAACCATATCCGTCCGCAGGAAACCGGCAACAAGGAAGATGTGAGATGGCTGGCCGTTACCACTCAAGCTGGCAAAGGCCTGATGTATGTTTCTCCTTCGGGAATGGCGACAACGGTAGGGCATTGGCGAGCCGAGGATATATATACGGCTTCCTATAATCGCAAAGGACATCCCCACGAAGTCACCTTCCAGCGCAACACCGTTGTTTCGCTCGATGCTTGGAACCGTGCGCTCGGCAATGCTTCTTGCGGTCCTGATGTGCTCGACAGATATGAACGGAAGTTAACACAGACGCCATTCTGCTTCATGATTATGCCCATCCTTGAAGAGAGTTCCGACACCATCCTTGCTCAGCGAGGCCGTCTTGGCTTGCCTGTTTGTCAGCCTGTTCGCTTTGCCGACGATGGGCATGGCTTTGCCGTTCTCAGTTCAGACAATCCAGCCGGAACCACTATCTATTACAGCATAGATGGCAGCGACTTCCAACCTTACACCCAGCCTATCGATATGCGCATGGGCGGTTTGCTGAGGGCTTATGCCTCTGCCACCGGCCTTGCTCCGAGCATAATGGGCGAGAAGGCTTATGGCTTCTTTGTTGACAAGTCGGAATGGAGCATCTATAGCTACGACAGCCAGCAGGGCGGCAATGAGTTGGCTGCCAACGCTATCGACGATGACGAGAACTCCATTTGGCATACGCAATACAATCCATCGACACCCGACTGCCCCCACGAAATCGTTGTCGACATGAAGAATACCTATCGCATCACAGCCTTCTCCTACAAGGGACGCAAGGACGGAAGCAATGGCCGAGTGCTTCGCTATGAAGTCTATTTCAGCAACAGTCCTCGTTTGTGGGGAGAACCTGCAGCAAGCGGCACTTTCAGCAACTCTGCCGACAAGCAGACGGTCAACATCACCTCTAAACCCGAGGCACGATACATGAAGTTCCTCGTGCGCACTGTGGTCGATGACAGGGGCTATGCCTCCGCGGCTGAGCTCTATGTCGAGGCCGAAGCAATGGTGACACCAAGCCACTGGATGATCCAGCCCATCAACACCAACCATCGCTACTGCATCCGCGAAAAGCAGTCGGGGCTTTGCCTGCACTACCAGACGAATACCAACGAAGGGCATTTCTGCCTGGGCAACTTCGACGAGAACGACCAGACATACATCTTCAACTTCGAGAAAGTGCAAGGCTTCACGGCATTCTATAAGATAAAGGCCGACGGACACTACATGGCGAATGATGGAGGGACAGACTGGCGCATCATATCCTCCACGAAAACTCCTACCGACAAGTATGGTTACATACAGGTGGAGCGGCTGGAAGAAGGCAATGCGTATCTTCGTTGCTGCTGGCAGAACAGCCGCCTCGTGGGCTTCGACTCAAGGAATGTGGGCAGCTACATCTATGCCAACAAGACCGCCCCGGGCGAGTTCATCCTCGAGGATTTGGACGAGGAGACGGGCCTTGCTGCCCCACTCTACTCCAAAGACAAGGGAACGACATACAACCTGAGCGGACAGAAAGTGTCGGATATTAGGAAAGGCATTTACATACAGGAAGGCCGCAAGAAGTTGGTGAAATAGGCTGAGCAGGGCTAATGGATTTACGCCCTTGTAAAACGGAAACCACGCTCGCATTGTCAACGGACTTTGCGAGCGCGGTTTTTTAATGCCAGGAGCGCGATTTGTAAAGATTTTTTGCGCCGTTGAACGACATCACACAGAGGGACGAAAAACGCCGCCTGCGGCGATGGCAATCCCCGCGTGCGGCGTTGGCAATCTCCGCGTGCGGCGTTGGCAATTTCCGCGTGCGGCGTTTGGCATCCCCGCGTGCGGCATTTGCATCTGCCGCATGGGAGTCATTCAAGTAACTCAAACACAGGAATATAGGCCTTGCTGACAGGAGTTATGACATATTGTCCGCCTTTATATTCCTTTCCCGTGCGATGGTCTTTCCATTTTCCCTGCGTCTTGGGGAGATATGTTTTCCATGTGGTGACACCCGGCTCGGTCACTGGACTGACAAGCAGCCGAGGGCCGAACATGTACTCGTACTTTTGCTGAAGGGCGATGGGGTCGTCGGCAAAATCGAAGAGCAAGGGACGCATCAGCGTGTAGCCTTCCTCGGAAACCCGGCGGGCACATTCCTCCAGATAGGGGCGGAGGCGCTCACGCTCACGCAGGCAATCAGCTATAATCTGCTTTGCCTCGTCGCCATAGTTCCAGGGCTCCGTATTGCTCATGTAACCGTGGACGCGCATCAGGGGCAGATAGACGGAAAGCTCTATCCATCTTAGCATACGCTCGATGTAGTCCTGGTTGGTGTATTGGTCGTGGGGGCGGAAGAACCCTCCTGCATCATAAGTCCACCAGGGGATGCCGGCTGCCTGCACTCCAAGACCCGCTGTTATCTGCCTTCTGAGCGTCTCCCAGTCGTTCCCCACATCGCCGCTCCACAGGGCTATGCCGTAGCGCTGAATGCCGGAAAAGCCACATCGGGTCAGGATAAAGGGCTCCTTGCATCCCGTACTCTTAAGACCTTCATAAACAGTGCGGTTGACCAATAGAGGATAGACGTTGCGAACCTGTTCGCCAGCCCATTGTCCGCGATTCACTCGGCGGCCCACCAAATCGTCGTTTTCGGGTTCCGTGGCATCTTGCCACCAGGCATCTATGCCCAGCGGCACGAGGCGTCGGCTGAACTGCTCCCAATAAGCAGAGGCGGCATCGGGGTTGAAGAAGTCAATCCAGCCTGTGCCAGGAATGTAGCAGCCAGAAGCCAGCATCTGCTTTCCCACTTCCGAATTCTTATCTATCTTCGACCATACGCTTACCATCAGCCGAATTCCCATCCTGTGCAGCGAGTCTGTGAGCGCCTTAGGGTCGGGATAGAACTGCTCGTCGAACTGCATGGCGTTCCAGCCGTACTTGCCCCAGTACTGCCAGTCCTGCACAATCATGCCGAGGGGCATCTGTTCCTGTCGGAAACGATTGGCTGTCTGCAGGATTTCGTCGGAGGAATGGAAGCGTTCCCTGCAATGGATGTAACCGAGTGCCCACGTAGGAATAGGCGGACAGTCGCCTGTCAGGTGTCGGTAAGTGGCAATGATTTCATCGGGAGAGCCGACGAAAACAGTATAGTCAACAAGGGTGGAAAGCGGCGAGCGGAAGACTGTCTCGTCCGTAACCTTATGATAATAGACCGTGGGGGCATCGTTGCGCGTCAACTCAGCACGGAGATGGTGCCGTCCCGCATCAAGATGAACGATGGCGGAGGTGGTTGGGGGCAGCCAGACATTCTGCATGTCGAGAACCGTCTTCCCGTCTATGGCAAGATGGTGCTTGCGTGCCATCTTCTGCCCGACATCCAAGAGCAGGGAATACTCGCCAGCCTCGGACACATCGATGTCGGCATCAAAGAAATTGTGCTCGCGCACCTCACGTTTTCCGCCCTCAGTCGATGTCACATCCACCTCCTCGCGCAAGCCCTCGCCATTGCCTTTCGTCAGTTTCACATACTGGTCCGATGGATTGAACTCGGTAAGCGCACAATTGTTCCATAGCACGCCGTAACCCTTGCTGGAGAGGAGCATGGGCAGGCTGATTTGCGTGTTCACTTGCGTTAGTCGGCGCGACAGGCCACGCACATTGCTGTACCCGTCCTGGAACTGTCCGAGGCCATAGAGACACTCGTCCTTGGGGGACGCGAAAGCCAGCGTCGCCTCTCCATCCTGCAACTGATGGCGCGTAGCCACAAAGACGGTTTTCCCACGCCCGTCCTTTATATATAAGGTATGGCGCTTCTTGTCGGCTTTTACCTTCAGGGCGCAATCAGACACTTCGTCGTTGCGGCAATAAATCCAGTCGGGGAATTGGTTTTGTGTCTCTCCAACTTTGTACTGAACGCGAACGGCATTCTTGGCAACAGCTTTGATGCATAGCGTCCCCTCTGCAAATTCTGTCTCGAGGAGTTGTGCCCGTCCGGACAAATTTACGGACAAGAAAACAATCGTCTGAAGCCAGAAAATAGCCTTATTCTTCATGTGTTGTTGAATAAAATAACGTGCATAGTTTGACGAACCAGGCGTGCCTAGTTGGGCAACTAAGCACGCCTGTCTCTCCGGGTTCTTATACTATACCCTGTGCCAGCATAGCCTTAGCGACCTTCATGAAGCCGGCAATGTTGGCGCCTTTGACATAGTTGACATAATCGCCTTCCTTGCCATACTTGACGCATTGAGCGTGGATGCCAGACATGATTTGATGCAAGCGTTTGTCCACTTCCTCGGCTGTCCAGCTGATGCGCATGGAGTTCTGCGTCATCTCGAGTCCTGAGGTTGCCACACCACCTGCATTCACGGCCTTGCCAGGGGCAAAGAGCTGCTTGGCGGCAATGAACTTCTCGGCTGCTTCTGCGGTGCAACCCATGTTGCTGACCTCGGCCACGCAAAGCGGCTTGAAGGCCAGTATCTTGTCTGCATCCTCGCCATTCAGCTCGTTCTGTGTGGCACAGGGCAGATAGATGTCGGCCTTCTGCTCCCACGGCTTCTTGCCCTCGAAGAATGTCGAGCCCGGGAACTGCTCTGCATAGGGCTGACAGATGTCGTTGCCAGAAGCACGAAGCTCGAGCAGGTAGTCAATCTTCTCAGCATCAAGACCTTGTGGGTCGAAGATGTAGCCGTCGGGACCACTTATGGTGATGACCTTCGCTCCGAGCTCTGTTGCCTTCTTGGCAGCACCCCAAGCCACATTGCCGAAGCCCGAGAGAGCCACCGTCTTGCCCTTGATGTCGAACCCATGCGTCTGCATCATCTGGTTGACGAAGTAAAGGGCTCCGAAGCCTGTTGCCTCTGGACGGAGGATGCTTCCGCCCCACTCCAAGCCTTTGCCGGTAAGGGTTGCTGCATGGAACTGCGTAGTGAGTTTCTTATACATGCCGAAGAGGTAGCCTATCTCTCTGCCGCCCACGCCGATGTCGCCAGCGGGAACGTCCACATCGGGGCCAATGTACTTGAACAACTCCGACATAAATGCCTGACAGAAGCGCATGATTTCTGCGTCGCTCTTGCCGCGAGGAGAGAAGTCGCTGCCGCCTTTGCCGCCGCCCATAGGCAGAGTGGTAAGCGCATTCTTGAAGGTCTGCTCGAAGCCGAGGAACTTCAGGATGCTGAGGTTAACTGATGCATGGAAGCGAAGACCGCCCTTGTAGGGGCCAATCGCGCTGTTGAACTGCACACGATAGCCAAGGTTGACTTGCACTTCACCCTTGTCGTCCACCCAAGGCACGCGGAAAGTGATGATGCGCTCGGGCTCGACGATGCGCTCAACAATCTTTGCCTTCTCGAATTCCGGGTGCTGATTGTAAACATCTTTAATGGAGTCCAGCACTTCGCGGACAGCCTGAAGGTACTCTCTTTCGCCTGGATGCTTCTGCTCCAAGCCTTGCATGATTTTCTCTACAATCATAGTGTTTAGTTTTAGCTGTGTTGTTATTTTTGTTAAAAGGTTATATCGTTATGACGTTTTGACGCAATTACATTATCCTTTTATCCCAGTTCATCGCATTCCTTGAGCCAAGCGTCGGAGCTTGCATCGGAAGGCATTCTCCAGTCGCCTCGGGGACTGAGAGAGCAACTGCCCACCTTTGGTCCGTCGGGAAGGCAACTCCGTTTGAACTGCTGGGCGAAGAAGCGACGGCAGAAGGTCTTGAGCCACTTGCGGATGGTGGCATCGTCGTATGCCTGACCAAATGCCTGTCGAGCCAAAAGGTATATCTTTGCAGGACGGAAGCCCCATCGCAACACATAATACAGGAAAAAGTCGTGCAGCTCGTAGGGCCCCACCAAGTCCTCCGTCTTTTGTGTGATGTTCCCCTGTTCGTCGGCAGGGATGAGCTCGGGCGAGATGGGCGTATCGACGATGTCGAGGAGCGTCTGCCTGGTGCTCTCGTCTTTCGTATGCTCAGCCACCCAAGCGACAAGATGCTTGACGAGTGTCTTGGGCACGGAGGCATTCACGCCATACATGCTCATGTGGTCGCCGTTGTATGTTGCCCAGCCGAGTGCCAGTTCGCTGAGGTCGCCTGTTCCCACCACGAAGCCGTTCATCTGATTGGCTGCGTCCATGAGGATTTGGGTGCGTTCGCGAGCCTGGCTGTTCTCGTAGGTCACATCGCGTTTCTCCAGATCATGTCCGATGTCGTTGAAGTGCTGGATGCAAGCCTCCTTGATGCTTATCTCGCGAATCGTGATGCCGAGCAGCTTCATGAGGTTGACGGCATTGGTGTATGTCCTGTCGGTCGTGCCGAAGCCTGGCATCGTAATGCCTACAATGCCCCTGCGGTTCTTGCCCAACCTGTCGAACGCCCCCACACAGACAAGCAGGGCAAGCGTCGAGTCGAGGCCGCCGCTAATGCCAACCACGACGGTTTCGGCGTTGGTATGCTTGATGCGCTTGGCCAAGCCTTCTGTCTGTATGTCGAATATCTCTTGGCAACGCTCGTCGAGGCGTGCACCTGTCGGCACAAAGGGATGAGCGTCGATGACTCTTGTCAAGGAGAAGGGACGAGCCGGGACGCGCTCGGTCTCAACAATATTGGCAGGACGCCGAACCTGTGCCGCACATGCTGCAAAGGTTGTGTTCAGGCGACGCTGACCACGAAGGCGCTCCACATCAATCTCCGTCTCGAGCATCTGTGCTTCAAACTGATGGCGTTTCGCTTCTGCCAGGAGAACGCCGTTCTCGTAGATAAGCCCCTTGCCCGAGAAGACCACATCCTGTGTGCTTTCGCCAAAGCCGCAACCGCTATAGACATAGCCGCAGATGCAACGGGCACTCTGCTGGGCGAGCAGGTTCTGCAGATAGGTGTACTTGCCCACCAGGTCGTTGTCGGCGCTGAGGTTGAAGATGATGTCGGCACCTTGCAAGGTAAGCTTCGAACTTGGCGGGACAGGTGCCCAAAGGTCTTCGCAAATCTCTACGCCGAATGTGCAGGAAGGCGTCGAGAAGAGCATATTGGTGCTGACCGTGACTTGCTGTCCGCAGATGAGCACCGTTCCCTCGGGCACATCGGCACCGCTCTGGAACCACCGCTTCTCGTAGAACTCCCTGTAGTTGGGCAGGAACGTCTTCGGCACAAGTCCGAGAATCTTGCCTCGCTGGACGACTGCGGCACAGTTGAGCAGGCAGCCGCGATAAGGCACTGGGAGGCCGACGATGCTGATGATGTTGAGACTGCGGGTTGTGTTCATCAGGTTGATGAGCGCCATCTCTGCCTCGTCGAGCAAGAGTTGCTGCCCGAAGAGGTCTCCGCAGGAATAAGCCGTCAGCGAGAGCTCGGGCAGGCAGATGATTTCGATGCCCTTGCCCTCGGCCTGGATGACGAGCGACTCAATCTGCTGCACATTGTACTGCGGGTCGGCCACCTTCACCGAAGGAACAGCCGCCGCCACTTTGACAAATCCGTGATTCATGTGTACGATTTACTATGTTCGATGTATGATTTACGTTGCAAATATACAAATAATTCTTCATTATTCATTCCTCATTCTCCTTTTTTTTGTAACTTTGCAACAGAATCAATGAATATAGGTAGGTATAAAGTTAATTGAACATGAAACAGACCATCATCACCATTCTGCTTGTTCTTGTCGCGATGGCTGCGCAGGCACAGGGCGCTACTAATGTAAAAAGCCCGGACAGCAAGGAGCGTTGCATCTTTGGCGCGTGGGTGATGGTAAGCGAAACGGCTCCCGACGGGAAGGAAACAAAGTCGATATATACACAATATACTCGGTGCAAGATATACGACCCAGACAGCACCTATTACAGCGTACAGCTTCATGCCGTTGGCGACGAGATGATGATTATTGCCCACGAGATGGGTCGCTATCATCTCAGCGACTCCTTCTATATGGAGCGTGACCGTGTGATGCCCTTCGAGTGGGTTGACGACACCACCTGCATCACCACCTATAATGGTTACAAGGAACGAATGGTTCTTTCCTCCACAATGACCGAAGAGCGCAAACAGGAAATCCGCGACCTGGTAAGGAAATACCCCAACGACGGCGACTCGCCTGTCAAGCACTATGTGTTCTCTACGACGGAACGGAAACTGAAGGCGACAAACCGCTTCTTCCTATATATTATAATAGGTATGTGTCTCATGGCGTCAGCTGTGGCGATGTACGTCTTACGTCTTCGGAAACGCAAGTGCGAGGTGGAGCGGAAGCTGGCGGAGATAGAAGAGGAGCGGAAGCTGCGGCCGGAAGTGGTGGCAGATGCCATGAAGCAGGTCGAGACAGAGTTCTTTGCGTCCGACTATTATCTCGCTTTGCGCCACCGCATCGAGCAGGGAGAGAACATCCGTCCCGACGAATGGAAGCAGTTGGAGCAGCACGTCAAAGCCATCTATCCTCGCTTCTGTAGCAGCCTCTATGGTCTCTACAACCTCTCGCAAACAGAGTATCAGGTCTGCCTCCTCACCAAGATACGCACCTCGCCAAAGGAGATTTCAGCCGTCCTCTGCAAAGACAAGAGCACCATCAGTTCCATCCGCAAACGACTCTACAGGAAAGTATTCAACAAGGAGGGAAGTGGAAAAGATTGGGACGAGTTCATCCTCTCATTATGAGTCAGTTACAATGAGTTTGCAAACTCTTTGCAAACTTTGTTTCATGCCTTCATGCAAATGCCAACAACTTGCCAACCGCAAAAGTTGACTTGTTTCGTGAGAAAGCCGTACCTTGGGGGCAGAAATATAAAAACTATACACTATCTATGAAAAAGCAAAGCATCATCTTCATTCTCACAGTCGTTATCGCCATCGTGGCATGTGCTCCTAAAATTTCCAGGCCTACGACAGCCCTTCCACTATGGGAGCGCAAGAGTACCCCTGCCGTCATTCTTGGGCGGTATGTTGACTGGAAGCCGGGCGACAAATGCTTACCGCCTGGTTATTGGGGAAATAATAACAACTTGAAAGGTGGTGGCTTCCCAGAAGAAAGCCATGACTCTACCGCTGGTACATTCAAACTTGTTTGGGACATCTGCTATCCTCTGAGACATGATTTTCATACGAAGTCTATATCCTTTCCTGCCATATTGCTCCTTCCTGGCGACACCGTGAAAATTGACATTGACAGGGGAGCTTTGGCTGCTTACGAAGCCTACAACAAGGAAACGCCACGCGACAGCATCACCATGTCCATGTTGCAGGAACTCTGGAAGAAGGCCGTACACACAGAAGGCGGCACCTTTGGGCAATTTCTTCCTGTCCAAATGAAAGGAATAGAACTGGGCTATACTTCCCAATATGGCCAAGCCCACTTGCACGACACCTATGACGAATGGCGCGAAGTGTGTTGGGATGAGTTTCAGGATGTTGTGAAGCAACTGGATTCTCTCGATTTCTCGCCTGCGGAACGGGAATACCGCAGAATGTGTATCGAACAGGATTACTTGCAAAAACTCAGGCAGTTCACTTTCGTGAAGAAGGTAGGAGGCATAACCGACAAAGACTCGTTGGAAATGATAGGACAGCAAATGACCTTCGAAGACCCTCATGCCGCCGAACTGACCTACTATCGCAACATTACCGGCTTCTATGCCTGTTTGAACAATATGCGAGACGAGGGAAGGAATTACATTCAGGCCAACGGGTTGGAAGGGTCGCCTTTAGGTCGCTGGTTCAAGGAGTTGGACGAGGCCAAAGCCGTAATGACTCGAGCCAAAGCCATGCAGACCATATCGGAAAGCGAGCTGAGCGCTCTTTCGCCAGAGTTCCAAGTACAGATCCGAGAAGTGCAGGAGCAATTGAAAAAGGAAGCGCAGGGCAGTGAAGGTGTGCGCTGCGACCTGCCCGAAGGTAAACCGCAGGAATGGCTGCCGAAAATTGTCAGCGAGCATAAGGGCAAGATTGTCTTCGTGGATTTCTGGGCTACATGGTGCGGTCCTTGTCGTAAGGGAATGGAAGAAATGGAGAATGTAAAGGATGAACTGACGGCACGAGGCGTCGATTTCATATACATTACCGACACCAGCAGCGACACCAATGACTGGCTGAAGCATATCAGCAAGCACGTAGGTACTCATTACATCGTGCCCAAAGATAAGATGGAGGAGATGCAGATTCCCGACTATCGCAAGGCCATACCTCATTACCTCATCTACGACCGCGAGGGAAAACTTGTAAAAACCATCACGGGCTGGCCTGGCTTGGAAGAAATGAAGCAGGAAATAGATAAAGTGAAATAAAGAAGCAACCTCAAGGAAACGAGGAGCATTGTTGCCATCATGCTTGCACGAGCAGGGCAAGCATGAAATATAAAATCAAAAACACTCATCACTCGTCACCCATGCCACTTAAATCGCTGAATCACAGGAGGATACATGGGTGATGAGTTGGTGATGAGTCAAAAACCACTCGTCACCCCTGTTATGAACTAATAATCAATGGGTTAGAGGTAAAAGGTGATGAGTGACGAGTGTTTTTGATTTCAATTGCGTTCAACAATACACGCCACAGTTAAATCGTAATCATAGCACGTTATCTTTGTCATCACAGCACGTTATGATGCCAAACTAGGCGTGCCTAATTTGCCGATGAAGCATGCCTAATTGTGCATTTAGTTGCGTCAGATGGCGCAGGAGATAGTGGGAAAAAGAAGCCTCTGTCGAAACTAATCGGCAGAGGCTTTTGCTTGGATGCTTTAAGAGCGAATGCTTACTTTATCAGCTCCACGCTTCTTTTGACGAAGCGGGTGAGGGCTTCGCCTTTGAGCAGGCCGTTCTGCAGGAGAGCGAGGTCGATGAGCTGGTGCACGCGGTCGTTCTTATCGGCATAGCCTTTCAAGATGTCGTCCTTCTTCTGCTGCTCAGCACGGATGTCTTCGCCGCACTTCTTCAGGTCGTCCTTCTCTTCCTGCGTTATCTCCTCGGGCTTCTTCTTGTCCTGTTCCTGAC
>JAEEGF010501896.1_pt1 | contig 22327 bp, 18 predicted proteins | sample 9134171 | NCBI WGS metagenome assembly JAEEGF01 (sample SAMN16246542, study PRJNA631951) | gut metagenome | biome: gut microbiome; feature: rumen; material: AP-attached | host: Bos | place: Iran: Karaj | collected 2018-10 | reverse complement strand
TATTCATACTCTGATGGCAGTCTCCCCGCCGCTTTCTCTTGTGCGTTCAGTTTTAGACAGAACTCCATCGCGTTTTCCCAACTCACAAGTTCTACCGGCAAATCAGCACCTTTGAACGCGGAAGGATTGTTTCCCATCACAGCTTCATATTGAGTCTGAGTCACTTCATACTTACCCAACCAGTAACCTTTGGTCAAGGTCACCTGATGTTGGATTTCACTATCATCTCTGCCCAGTTCATCCTCAGGACTTCCCATAGTGAAAGTTCCGGGTTTGATCCAGATCATTTCCAGTTTTATCCCTTGAGGCAAAGATATTTCACAGTTCTCACCCTCAAAGGTATTCTTGTTTGACTCATCAATAGATTTTCCTAAAGTTACAGATTCTGTTTCATTTGTCTGTACACCATTGTTGCAACTGCACATCAGAAAAAGCACCGTTGCAAGTATTCCTGTTGATATGCCTTGCGCCCATTTGCTTATACTTCTTTTCTTCATAATGACTTTTTTCTAGTTTTTTGCAAAAGCTGGAACAAAAAAGTCTGAAGAAATTTAAGAAGGATTTCAGCGGGAAAAAGATGGCTTGTGAAAAGGGTGAATCTTCAAAATGGAAATTTCAAGCTTCGACCCAAAAATATCCTATCTGTTTCCCTCACTGAGGCTCGCCAAAGCCATGTCACAGGAAACACGAAGAGACACCCCTCAAAGGGGCGTTCTTAACAAGTTTGGTCTGTGACAAAAATTTTGGCGATTTCAGTGAAGACCTAATTGTCTTACGCTAAAGCGTTAAACTATGTATACTAATAACTTACTTTCTTTTTCCATTCCTCACAGCCTCATGCCGTAAGGAACAACAAAAACAGGGTACCAAATATTTTTCAATTACGCAAGACAGAACATCGATATATCGAATCTAAATAATTCAATAACAAGAATCTGCGTATATCTATATTCATCTGTTGTTCTAAAAACACTTTTTCCGGCAATTCCGGGTTGCCATCTTGAAATTTTTCCCGTAAAATGAAAACGACTTTTATGAAAACGGAAGCTACAAAAAGTGTGAGCCGTTCGGGAATGTCCCGCCGGCAATTTCTGGGAACCAGCATGACCGCCGCGGCGGCAGCTGTCGCGTTCCCCTATGTGATGACACGTCCGGCCTTCGGCGCGGAAGGCACTGAAGGGATCCGTCTGGGTGTGATCGGCACGGGCAACCAGGGCCGCAATCACCTGAATCAATCACTTGTTTTCAAGAATGTGGTCGCAGTCTGCGATGTGGATGCCAAGCATCTGGCCGCGGGCAAGAAGATCATTGAAGACAAGGCCAAACGCACCCCGAATACCTACAAGGACTATCGCGAGATGCTGGAAAAAGAGAAGCTGGACGCAGTCCTGATCGCCACACCGGATCACTGGCACGCTAAGATCGTGGTGGATGCCTGCGCCGCCGGCAAACACGTCTATGTGGAAAAACCGATGGGTCTGACCATCCACGACACACAGATGATGCTGAAAGCGGCCCGCAAGTTCAACGTCGTGGTGCAGAACGGCAGTATGCAGCGCTCCATGGGCGGATTCCGCGAAGCCTGCGAATACGTCCGCAATGAATACATCGGCGAGGTCAAGACGGTCCGCGTCGGTCTGCCGGGCGTGAACTTCAATGAACCGTTCCGCGCGAACACCAATCCTCCGCCGGAACTGGATTACGATATGTGGCTGGGACCCGCTCCGTGGCGTCCGTACAATCAGAACCACGTCCATTACAATTTCCGCTTCTTCTGGGATTTCGCCGGCGGCCAGATGGCCAACTGGGGTGCCCATCACCTGGATATCGCCCAATGGGGTCTGGGTATGGATGAGACCGGTCCCGTGGAGATCAGCGCCCGCTGCGAATATGACGCGCAGAAACGCTATGAAGTTCCCAGCTGGTTCGAGATCACCTATAGATTCGCCAACGGCGCCAAGATCATCTGCGGCCAGAGCCAGCGTGACGGCACGACCTTTGAAGGTCAGGACGGCATGATCTGGGTCAACCGCGGCAAACTGGAATGCTCCGTACCGGGTGTACTCGGCACCAAGCTGAAAGATGACGATATCCATCTCTACGTGAGCAAGAACCATCATCAGGACTGGTACAACTGCATCCTCGGCGGCAAAGATGCCAACGGTCAGTACAAGCGTCCCATCACAGACGTGGAGATCGGACATCATTCCACCACGCTCTGCAACCTGGGCACCATCGCCTGCCGTACCGGCCACAAACTGAAATGGGATCCGGCCAAGGAAGAGATCATTGACGACAAGATCGCCACATCCTATATGGATTACGAGTATCGCGCTCCGTATAAGATGCTGGAATTCTAATTGTTCCCATTGATTTGAACAAATCAGGCCGGGCAGAGGTTCCTCTATTCGGCCTGTTTTTATCTATCCTTTTTATGTATAAGAATCTGCACGACTTTATCCACTATCTCTGGGGCAACCTGACCGGAACAGAATTTTCGGTGGAACAGCTTTTGGATCAGCTTCAGCAGGACGGAGGCGAAGAGGCCGCCGCTTTGACAGAATCTCTCATCCACGAACTGCTGGAAGGCCAGGCCGATCTGGACTGGGATACTGCCCTGGATGCCTGCGCCGAAACCACCTTTCACTATCGCTCTCAGGAAATTGAAAACCTCACCCCTCAGCAGATCGTGGCCGCGGTCTTCTCCATCTGCGTGCTCTCCGACTCCAGTCTGATAGATGAATACCTGACCGATACCCTGATTATATGCGGGATGCTGGCAAAATTCGTTGAGCAAGAATGGGATCGGGTATTGGATGAAGAAAAAGTGAAACCGGAAGATTTATTTGAACTCGGTCCCAAAATGGATGAGGATGATCTGCTTTTCATCACCAATTACCTCTTTTCCAAGGACGGCAGACGGATCGCGCCGTCTGATGATGAGATGGATGATAATGTTGAGAATGATATGGATGACTAAGGAATGCGCCCGTGTTACTCCGCGGGCATTTCCTTGAGCTGGACCTGCTCGGTATGGGCGATCGAGAATCCCAGGAATTGCCGCCCCATCCGCACGAAACGCGAAGCCTCGTCCGTCACATAAGGATAGATCCTGCCCACAGAGGCCGAGGGCGACAGCAGATCCAGATCCGCCAGCCGGCGGCGCACATGAGCCGCGCAGCTTTCCGCCGAATCCACCAGATTGATGGGACGGTTGGCGATCCCCTTCAGCACCTTCAGGATCGTGCGCTTGAGCAGCGGGTAATGCGTACAGCCCAGGATCAGTGTGTCGATCTGTTCGACCACCAGCGGGGTCAGGTATTCCTCCAGGACTTTGAACGTCACAGGATGCGACAGCCAGCCCTCCTCCACCAGCGGCACCAGCAGCGGACAAGCCTGGGCAAACACTTCCACATTGGAAAGCCGCTCTTTCATGGCTGTGTCATAAGCTTTGCTGCGGACGGTGGAGGCCGTGCCGATAACGCCGATCCTCTTATTGCGGCTGACGATCAGAGCCGCTTCGGAACCGGGAATGATCACTCCGCAGATGGGCAGATGGAAATAGCGGTTCAGCGCCGGCAGTGACCAGGCCGAAGCCGTATTGCACGCCACCACGATGGCCTTGACCCCCTTCTCGACCAGGAACTGCGCGTCCTCGCAGGCAAAACGGATCACCGTCTCCTGCGATTTGGTGCCGTAAGGAACACGCGCTGTATCTCCCAAATAGACTATATCTTCATTTGGCATCAGACTGCGGATCTGACGCACAACGGTCAACCCGCCGATACCGGAATCGAAAACTCCTATCGGGCGGCTTTTAATGTTTTCTTCCTGTGGTTCCATGATGATAAGAGCGGCCTCGCTGCCCGTAAGCAACGCCGCCGCTCATAAAAAGTAGATACACCTCACCTTTTCAGCGAGGCTCGAAAGGCACTAAGCCTGTTCCCATTGTTCGCGGAGCAGCTTGCAGGCGTTCTGCAGAAGCGTCTTGCGGTCGCCTCCGCATCCGCATTCAAAGCTGACATAGTGCTGATAGCCAATGGCCTTCAGACCTCTGAAACCATCAATGTAATTATCAGCGTCACCGTCTTCTCCGGGGATACGGCGTTTTTTACGGCTGGCCATGTGCACGTGCCACAGCCATTTGGCTCCGGCCACGAACGCGGCGAAATCGGAAGTCTCTTCCCAGGTCATGTGCCAAAAGTCGCCCATCAGAGCCACACCCGGATTATTCACATCTTTGCAGATGGCGGCACCATCGGCCACCTGGCGCAGAAAATACGCCTCACCGCGGTTCAGCGGCTCCAGGATGACATGAGTTCCGCATTTGACAGCATGTTCACCCAGCTCCGGCAGAACTTCTTCCACCATGATCTTGCGGCCTTCCTGGTTGCCCAGTTTGGTCTGACCATTGAACGCGGGCACCATGATGACACCGGTGGAACCCAGCTCGCCTGCCGCGGTCACGATCTCTTTGATGCTGTCAATGGCCTGACGACGGACTTTCGGATCGTCGGACATCGGCACTCCGCTGAAACCGGCGCAGATGGCGCTGATCTTCACTTTGCGGCCTGACAGAGCTTTCTTGAATTCGTCCACGCGTTTGGCTAATCCGCCGCCGCCCGGCTCAAAACCGACCACGCCATTGGCTTCGCAAAAGTCCAGTTTCTCATTCAGACTGTTGCCATAAGCCACACCTTCCTGAAAGGAGAGGTTCAGGACCGCCTTTTTCGCGGGATCCGGGATCTGAAACGCGTTGGCCGCCGGCGCTAACACTGTGGCCAGTCCGGCCATAGCTGACAACTTAAAAAATTCACGACGTTGCATATTATTCTTTCAACTATTTTCTATGATTCTTTTGGATGCCCTCTTTCCGTGTCCGGCTTACAAGGTAAGCAAGTGACGAGAGCCATCTGACGGAAAAAGGTTACCTTTTTTGCTCCGGTTTGAAAACATTTTTTCTATGAAACCGGCGCTTTTTCTCATTTTTTATCCTTCACGATGACCGGTTCCGTCTCCACATTGAAGAGGAACGCGTGATTCGCTTCCTTGTTTTTCAGTTCGATATACGGGATGGCCTGAGCATAAGGATAATCCAGATACCATACACGGGATTCGCCGAAATAGCTCTTCACCTTTAGATCCTGGATATCGCCGGAGTCCTTGTTCATCAGAACGTAAGGCCCGTAGCGCAGAACAAATTTCTCAAACTTCTGAGGTTCACCGCTTAATTTCAGATGCTCCGGATTCGTCCTGGACAGGATTCGCGGTTCCAGATAGCACGGCATGGAGAACGCCGCTTTGTAGCGGACATCCGTATTATCCGGCAGCTTCGTCATGCTGAGTTCCAGATATTCGAGCCGGTCATTGATCCTTTCAGCACTGTCTATATTCTTCCTGGACTGAGGATTACCCAATATCTCACAACCGCCCCGAAGCGATGATCCGGCCCATTCGGGTTTGCGCAGGATCACCTTGGGCGGCACACCCTTATTTGGATCAGTGCTGGTGACTTCCACCTCGATCGCCCAGGAATCGAATGAATCCGTTGTATTCACATCGTTGCGGTTGATTTTCTGCGTCGTTTTGACATTCCAGACTTTGCCGTCCACCTTCACTGTCGTTTCAAAAGCGATCGGAAAATTGATATAGATCCCTTCCGGCGTGCTCACCGCCAGATACGAGCGCAGTTTGTGCAAAGCCAGCGCGCCGTGATAGGTACAGCACCAGTAAGACTCCGCCACAGGCTGATTATACGCGTAAGCCCCGACATCATCCGATCTCAGCATCCGATGCCCGAAACCGCCGGTCGGCCATTGATTAGCCATCATTTCATTCCACAAAAGTCGCTCCGCCATATCCAGATAGCGTGCCTTTCCCGTATTGGCCCACAACAGAAGATTCAGCCTCAGCCAGTCCGCTTCCGAGCAGCCTTCATCCGTACTGGTGAGCGCCTTGGCAAAATGCTCGAACACTCCGCCGCAAGGACTGACATATCCCCCGTAAACCGCTTCTTCCCAGCGGTCTTCCGCGCGTTTCAGGAAACGGTCCAGTTCCGTATCCTCATAGATCATCACCAGCGCGCCGGTCTGGCTCAGCGAACCGTGAGAGTGACCCGTCGGCAGTGTGTCGAACTGCGCGTGGAAATCCGCCATCTTCACCGCTGTATCCAGATAACGCTTCTCCCCGGTCAGACGGTACAGCTGCACCAGTCCTTCCATTCCCTCATAAACACAAGTGATGTAGGCGCTGGCATACTGAGCCTTGGTCTCATACTCCTTCATCCGCTTGGGATCGCAGAAACGCGGATAGACCGTATTGACATAGAAATCGCCCAGTTTCAGCGCCGCCTGGCGCACCTGCGGCAAGTCCTCAAACTTCCGCGCGGCCTCTGTCAGCCCCAGCAGCAGACGGCCGTTGCCCCACAGATTCGGCATCATCGTCACCTGGTCACTGTGTTCATCGAAATCCACTGAACCGTTCCAGTCTATATCCTTGCCGAAATGCCCGTCCTCCTTCTGGTAACGTGTGATCTCCTTCAGCACCGGCATCAGTGTTTCCGGCCAGGGCTGATCCGCGCTCGAAACAGCCGAAGTCAGCTCGATGAACCGTCCCGAAATATCACCGCTGAAATTCGTGAACCGCCGCGGCTGGTTGAAATTGACATCCGCCAGGATAAAATCCTTGGTCAAAAGCTCCTGCGTCATCCGATCCAGCGCGTCCTGATAAGACTTGGCTAAAACCGGATCCGTATAGACCGCCGCGGGATCCTGCTCGATCGCCGGACGTTTCCAATCCGCCGCCTGACTCTGCAGGAAACATCCCGCGGTCAGTGCTAAACACAATAACCTGTTTATCTTCATACGTCGGAAATCCTATCAGATCCGCTCCGTTCCATCAACCTATTTTCATATCAAAAGAACCACGGACGGACAGCAATAAAAATAGATAAGTTATTGTTTAAAAATAAAATAAACAGCATATACACGCGTCTCGTGTCTCCGCATATCTTTTGTAATGCCCTGAAAGACGGCAGACGAAACCCATTCCTCTTTAAAAATAATCAAATCTTGTTGATCTTGTAAAATCTGTCAAAAATCTGTGTCTATTCGTGTTTTTTATTTGCACTGAATGCGCTGATTTGCTATCTTTTTTTTGTCAGGCTCCTAACAAGGCCGGATATATTTTTATTTTTCATGAAAGAGGCGGCATCGGGTGATGCCGCTTTTTTATTTGCACTGAATACGTTGATTTGCTATCTTTTCTTTGCCAGGCTCTAACAGAGTCGGAAAAATGGTTTTATGTTTCATAAAGAGGCGGTATCGGGTGATACCGCTTTTTTTGTATCTGTGGCCATCCGTGGTTCTTCTACAGAAAAAAATCCCCGGCGGAAAATAACCGTCGGGGATCTTTGTTTTTCAATGTTTTGTCTTTACGGAATAGCCGTCAGGGCTACACGGAATCCATACCAATATTCCCTGACATCCGGACCTTGCATATGCCAGTACGCTGAACGGCAGGAGTATGGCCAACTCTCCCAATCGCCTCCGCGTATAATATAAAGATCCTCATCTTCTCTTCCCTCTGGCTTGCTTGAAGTCCATTCATTCACGTTTCCGTGCATATCATACAAGCCCCAGGCGTTCGGCTTTTTCTGTCCCACAGTATGGACGGCACTATTGGAATTGTAGTCGTACCAACCCACTTGATCTAAGTTCGGACAAGGTTCAGTGGCTTGTTCTTCTGTCGGGATGTTTGTTCCGTTATTGAAAGCGGTGGTCGTTCCCGCGCGGCAGGCGTATTCCCACTCCGCGCTGGTAGGCAGTGTATATTTATACCCCGCCGGCAGCCGCCCGGCCTCTTTCTCTCGCGCGGTCAGTTTCTCGCAAAAGCTCATCGCGTCATACCAGCTCACGGTCTCAACAGGTTTACCGCTGCCGCTGAACTGCGAGGGATTTTCTCCCATGATGGCTTTGTACTGCTCATGGGTCACTTCGTATTTCCCCAGCCAGAATCCGAATCGGATCGTCTCGCTGTGCAGGTATTCTACACCATCTCGACCTATTTCATTTTCAGGAGAACCCATCATAAAAGTACCCGGATCGATCCAGATCATATCCAGTTCGACATCGTCTCCCAGAGGAATGGTCATATTCTTATAAATGGGCACACCGCCCTGAGTGCGGAAGAAAAGCATTTTCTCGCTCATCGCCACTCTGTACGGACTGGACGCGTTCGCGACCTCAGTCCAGTTCACCGTGTCAGTGCTTTGATAAAGCGTTCCTGTGTAATTGATCACCAGTTCATTCCCTTCGGCCTTGCAGCTGATCGTAGGAGGTTCCTCAGTCTGCGCCATCGCGGTCGTCAATGCCAGCCCTAACAGTCCGGCAGTCAGTTTGAAATAATGTGACATAATCTTTTTATTAAAAATAAATCAAATCCGCACAACGGATCTTCATTCGCAGTATACCTCTGTTTCCCGGTCATTCAAGCGCAAACTCAGATTCCTGAAAATTCCATTTGACATTTACGACAATGGGTCGTATATTGTGAGTGATGACGCAAAATGTCATCATGATCGACAAATGAAAGAGAACGCTATGAACAAGATCAAGACCGCTCTGGCCAATTCGGAACTGAGCATCATGGAGCTTTTGTGGAAAAAAGGCTCGCAGACCGCGCGGCAGATACGTGAAGAGCTTTATCCCGATACGGATCATGCTCAACACGGTACTGTCCAAAGACTTTTACAGAGACTGGAAGACAAAGGATTCGTTCGCCGCGACAAAACCCAGACTATCCTGACCTTCTGGCCGATGGTCTCGCGCAATGAATATGCCGGCTCGCAGCTGGAATCGCTGGCCAACCGCCTGACCGATGGAGCGCTGACACCGCTGATCACCCACTTTGTGGAAGAACGCAAGATCTCCAGGGATGACATCCAGCAGCTGAGACAGTTGCTGAACAACCTGGACAGCGCGCAGGAATAGGAGAACCCTCTCATGGATACTTTTTTCCAGGTCATTTTGAGCAACATCCTGATAGCCGCCGCGCTGGCCGGAGCCGCCTGGGCCGCGGAACGCTGGATGAAACGGCCATTGCTGGCACATCTGCTTTGGCTGCTGGCTTTTGTAAAGCTAATGTGTCCGCCTCTGCTGGAGGTGGAGACCTCCCTTCTGCCCGCCCAGAGCGGAACAACCGGAACCGGCTGGACCCAGACCGCGTTCCAGTTCTGGCTTCAGACCCGGACGCTGATCCTTGTCTGCTGGCTGACGGGAAGCGCTTTTGTGCTGATCTCATCCTTGAACCATGTTTTTCGTTTCAACCAACAGATCCGGCATTACGCGACTCCGGCACCGGAAGAAATCCGGCGCGTGGCCGAAGAGCTGGCTCCGCGGCTGAAGGTCAAAAAACTGCCCCGGATCCTGGTCACTCCGGCGCGGCTCTCGCCGCTGGTCTGGTGGACAGGCGGGACCGTTCGTATCCTTTTGCCCCAGATCCTTCTGGACAAGATGGAGATATCCAAATTGAAATGGGTGCTGGCTCATGAACTGGCTCACATCTCCCGCCGGGATCACTGGGTGCGCTGGCTGGAATGGATGGCCGCGATCGTCTTCTGGTGGAATCCGTTAGTCTATCTGGGACGTGACCGTTTGAGAGCTAACGAGGAAATTTGCTGCGATGACAAAGTGCTTTCCACCCTGCCCGTCACTCCGAGACAGTACGCGAGCACGCTTCTGGACGCTCTGGAGCATCTGGTCTGCCCGGAAAAAACTCCTGTTCCGGTGATGGCCAGCGCCATGAACAGTGGCGGTTATATGGAACAGCGTCTTAAAGAGATCATTATGGGTCGCAAACCGATCATTTCCCGCTTTCAGAAGATCGCTTTGGGCAGTGGCGCGGCGGTGATCCTGCCTCTGGCCTGTCTCTGGAACCAAAGCGAGACTCCGGTCGAAACGATCCAAATGGCTCAGACCCAGCCGGAAATCATTCCCCTGCTGGCTGAAACTCCTGAACCGAAAGCGCAAATCATTCCTGTGGATTATGTGGAGGCCAAAGACACAAATCTGACTCTGGAACAGGTAGATGGACTCCTGAACCAGCTCCGTTCAGGCGTGCTCCAGCAGAAAGGTCAAAAGCGCGCCATGGAAGAGACCTGCCGGCGTATGCTGGAACTCCAGATGGGTTCCGTGGATCCTACCCTGCTGCCTTATCAAGAAGAACTTAAGAAACAGCTGGAAAATTACTTAAACAACCCTGCTGCCCAGGAACAACTCAAACAATATCAAGAGCAGTTCAAGAATCAGCAGGAACAACTTAAGAAACAACAGCAAGAGCAGCTCAGGAAACAGGACGAACTCAAGAAACAGTTGGAAGATCATCTCCGCAAACTGCAAAGACAACTGCGTCAGCAGCAGGATGTCTCCATCTAACGCGGGACACGGTTCATTTCCGATTTATCAATACAACACCTAAACGCGCGCGCGAATAAGTTTTATAAAAATAAACACGCGCGCGTTTATTTTCGCGCGAATATCTATTTTTTATTCTTTATCAACAACTTAAAAAATAAACGCGCGCAGATATCCAACGATTAGCGCGCGTTTAGGAAAGCCTGTCAAAGCTATTTCACGACCTTGTAACGAGTCGAACGGCCTTTTTTGATGATTTCCAGTTTCGTCTGTTGTGTTAGATTTCTCAACAGCCGGTATGCTTGATCCTTGCTGATGTGTAAAGCATTCATGACCTCCTCCCGACTAATAAACCCTTGATGCTCACCCGCCAAACGAGCGATCGCATCCAGGTCTTTACCCTGAAAGACATATTTTTGTCTGGTTCGCCGGGGTATATTTCCGCTTTCCCGGTACGCTTTTGGATCTAAGCGGTACACCTTATTTCTTCCGCTGCCAAATTCTTCCACAAGATCGTCTTCCATGAGCTTAAGAACATTGTTTTTGACCCGGACAGGATCGATATGGGTCTTATCAGAAATCTCCTCAATATCCATACGCTGCCCCGCTTGCAGCGCAGAAAGGATCAATAAGAAGTTGATAGGCAAAGAATGTCCCAGTCTCTTCTCTTCATCTGAAATCATCCTGATAAACGGGATATCCGGCTTGGCTCTCTGTATGAACAGCTTTACATATCTTTCCGTGGATTCCGTATAACTGGGCCAGGGGCGTCCATAGAGGATACTTCCTTCAAAAATGCGGTCGATCCCTCGGCCTGTCTTTTCTGCCAGACCGATGCGCTTGAATACATCGGCCAGAGCCTGATTGCGTCCGTTCGGTTCCACTGTCAGCAGGTTGTTCAGGTTGACTCCTTCAATAAATCCGCCCGGACTGCTGATCGTCATTCCTTCATCGTTGATGGCCAAACGCACATTCTGCAAAACAGAGTAATCCCTGTGACAGAACGCGTTGATCAATCCTTCTCGAAAGGCTGTCATCGAGAATTCCGGGATGGGTCTTCTGTATAGTCCATCCTCTATTTCAAGCTCCGGATTCCAGGCTTTCAAATAATTTTCAAAAATCTCAAAAGTCGTCAGTAGAGGTTTCTTAAACTCCTCATTGACTCTGACTTGAGTTCCTTCCAAAACTTGAAATGCGGATTTTGCGGTCGGGATCAATTCACCGATTTTTTCCTCTTTTCCCAAAATGAGCATTCCTGTCAAAGTCGGTTTGAGTTCTCCATTTTCCTCTTTTACAAACCTTAAAGCTTTATCCAGCTCTTCATCTGTCAATTCCAGTAAGGCGGGATCGCCCTTCTGAGTTTGGATGATTTTTCTCAGTTTGACGCGTTCATCCGAATCAAAATCACTCCTTTCTGCACCGGGAAGGATCTGTGCCGAAAAATCCAGGAGACTCAGCTCCGACAATCGGGAATTGATCTCATAAGGATAAATGGGCGAATTTTCCGGAGTACCGTTCAGCTTTAATCTGCGCTGAAGAACTTTTCCGTCAGAGGATGCCACCACGAATTTTGAACTCATGGGGACTTGGATCCGGAGAACCTGATGAGACTCTTCCCGGATAAGCTCTGCCTGAACGGTGATCGAAGGTCGGGTTTTGTTGGCTATAAGTGCGACAACGCCTGTTTCATCTGCATGTTTAGGATGTACCCCGGTGATTTTGCCGTCGTCTTCTACACCCAAAAATAAAGTGCCACCCTTGGCATTTGTCATGCCTACAACAGCATCTATCAGCTCCCCATCGGGAAGCAGATTTTTATCGCTCTTAAATTCAACATTCAGATTTTCTTTTAAAGGGATCGTCCTCATAGCAGCCCCAACAGAAAGATTTTAGAAAAAAAGAAGAACAAAGCAAGCATATTCGCGCGCGCGAATAAGTTTTATAAAAATAAACGCGCGCGCGTTTATTTCCGCGCGAATATCTGTTTTTTATTCTTTATCAACAACTTAAAAAATAAACGCGCGCAAATATCCAACGATTAGCGCGCGTTTCAGGAATAAAAATCAAAAAATTAGGAGATCATTTTTTCCATGACGTAGTCGTCCATGACAAAACCGTGCCCCATTTCAGTGACCTTGGCTCCCACATTCTTCAGCCCCAGTTTTTCATAGATCTTGATCACGCCCAGGTTTTTGCGGTTCACATGGAGATAGATTTTTTTCAGATGACGCTGACGGCAGAAATCCTCAAAGTAATTCATCCCGACCCGCGCGATTCCTTTGCCGCGGAACTCTTTTTTAAGATAAAACTTGCTGAGGAAGAGCACATCCCCTTCCACACGCACCGCCATGTAGCCAACCTTCTCTCCGTTGAAGGTCAAAAAGTAATAAACGATATTTTCTTCCCGGATCTGGTGTGCCATCGCCTCGCTGGACTGGATCTTATCGAGCAGATAATCCACGAGTGTCTGTCCAACAATAGGCGGAAAATGCTGCCTCCAAATCTCGTAGGCCATGGCGGAGAGAAGCGGGGTTTCATCCAAACGGGCTTGGACGACCGCTATCTCGTTTTGTTTCTTATGTTCATTCATATCTTATTATATTTAACTAAGTTGTGAAAAAATATTGTCAAAAATATTTTGCGCTGTTTCCTGGGTCGGAACGGCTCTCATGAATACGTCAGATCTCTCAACCAGTTCCTGGGGGATCTCCAGCAGAAATTGGGACGGATGGCACGGCATGAGCTGACCATACTGTCTCCGGGAGGTGCAGTGGCTCAGGTAAAGGACTTCCTTGGCGCGTGTGATAGCCACATAGAAAAGGCGGCGTTCCTCATCCAGAGTGCCTTCCAGCTTGGAACGGTTGTGCGGCAGGATCCCTTCCTCCAGCCCAACGATATGCACATAAGGATACTCTAACCCCTTGCAGCTGTGCATGGTGATCAGGGTGACTGCTTTATCCTTTTGATCTTTCTCTTCTTCGCCAAATTCATTGTCCAGAGTGATCTCCTCCAGAAATTCCTGCAGAGCCTCCATCGGGGAATGCTTTGTTGTATAGGGTTCCAAATCCTTGAGCATCTGACGGATATTAGAGATCTTCATATCCCCGGCCTCGGCCGTCTTTTCCACCCGGCGGATATAGTTATATAGCCCCTGATCATCCAGAAATCCATCCAGCCAGTCACTTAATTGAAAGCCCACTTCTTTAGCCATCAGCATATTCCGTGTGCTGGTGATCAGTTCGTGAAAATTCTTGATGGAAAGCTTTGTCCGTTGAAAAAACGGTTCCAGCAGAGCATCATCCCCCATGACTCCAAAAACAGATTTATTCTTTTCCTGACTGATGCCCAGCAGACGTTCCATGGAAACATCGCTCAAGCCGCGCGGAGGTGTATTAGCGATACGCAGCAGGTTGATGTCATCATTCGGGTTGATCAGTGTTTTGATATAGGCCAGCAGATCACGGATCTCACTGCGGTCAAAGAAGCTCTGTCCGCCTATCAGATTGTAGCGGATCTTCGTTTTACGCAGAGCGGTCTCGATAGGACGCGACTGCTGATTAGTACGGAAGAGGATGGCCTGTTTCTGCCAGGGAACGCCATTGATGCGATCCATTTCGATTTGATCTACAACACCTTGTGCTTCTTCCTCAGCGTTGTCATAAGTAGCCAGCTTGATCAGCTCGCCAGTTTCCTGTTCAGACCAGAGATTTTTCACACGGCGACGGACATTTTTCTGGATCACCTTGTTGGCAGCCTTCAGGATGATATTGGTGGAACGGTAGTTCTGCTCCAGTTTGACGATCTTGACCTCCGGATAGAATTTTTCCAGATCCAGAAGATTACTGATCTGCGCACCGCGCCAGCCGTAGATGCTCTGGTCGTCATCACCCACCACACAAAGATTGCGATGTTCCCCGGCCAGCAGATTCACCAGCTGGAACTGGGAGGAATTGGTGTCCTGATACTCATCCACCATGATGTACTGATACCGGCGTCGGCAGTCTTCCAGTGCATCGGAATGTTCATTGAACAGTTTCAGCACCAGCAGGATGATGTCATCAAAATCCACCGCATTGTATGCTTTTAAAGCCGATTCATACAATCGCTGGACATGTTCGGTAAAGACGATGAGGGATTCCGGCTGGTTGAGAAAAGCGTCACGTCCATTGTTCTTGTACTTGCTCATCAGGGCATGGATCGCCTTGGGATCCAGCTTTTCCCCTTCCGCATGGATGTGACTCACGATCTTGCGCACGACTCCCAGCTGATCCGATTCGTCATAAATGACAAAGTTGTTCTTGTAGCCCAAACGGTCTATATACCGGCGCAGGATGCGCACGCAGAGAGAATGGAAAGTACAGATAGTCGGACGCTGGACTTTGCCGTCCTCATTTTTGCAGGAGTCCCTGGGAACAAGAGCGGCTACACGTTCCTGCATTTCCCGCGCGGCCTTGTTGGTGAAGGTCACCGCCAGTATCTTCCACGGCGGGACACCGTTCTCGATAAGATTGGCCACACGGTACGTGATGACGCGCGTTTTACCCGTACCGGCTCCGGCCAGGATCATGACCGGTCCCCGGATGGTGGTAACAGCCTCTCTTTGCTGAGGATTTAATGAATTAAGGTCAATCACGAACGAAACCCGGAATCCCATAAACGGAGAAGCGCGAGATGAAGTCTATTTTCAAACCGGCGCTTCTCTGATGATAAGTTACTGTATGAAAAGATAATAAAATCTATTAAACGGCAGTGCGTCCGGCAGCGAACGCTTTCAGGTTGATATCAATAAACTTGGGTTTGACCGTTTTCCTGATCGCTTCCAACCAGGTCTCTTCAGGCATTTCCAATCCTTTGGAGACCGCTCCCAGCAGGACCACATTGGCCGCCTTGGCGGTGCCGACTTCGATTGCCTTGGCTGTTGCGTCAAAGTAGCAAAGCCGCGGGAACTGAGTCTTGAGGATATCGCCGATGTTATCGGGATAGACCGCCGCTCCGGTGGAGACAGTCACCGGGATGATCCGGTACTGGTTGACCACAGCCAGACCGTCGGGAGCCAGGTAGTGAGCCGCGCGGATCGCCTCCACTCCTTCAAAGGCGCAAAGGACACGCGCGCTGCGCTCCATCACCAGCGGGCTGTAAACTTTTTGGCCATAACGCACTTGCGCGATGACCGTGCCGCCTCGCTGAGCCATTCCGTGGACTTCATTGGTTTTCACATCGTAGCCGGAAAGCATGGCCGCGGTGGAGATGATCTCGCTGGCGAGCAGGATGCCTTGACCACCGACACCCGTCAGAAATACGCTTACACAATCGTTCATTATCGTCTAAAAATTGAGGGTTAAGAAATAGCGTTAAAACGGCAGACCTGCTGGCAAAGCGTGCAGCCGCCGCAGAGCAGATTATTGATGCTGACAACGCCATTGGTAAATTCAATGGCCGGACAACCAAGCTTGAGACACATCTTGCAGCGTTTGCAGACAGCCGGGTCTATCTTTAAAGGCGGTTTCAAGGCCGTGCGGTCGTTCACGATACAAGGTGAACGGGAGATGATGACCGTTGGTTCGGGCAGCTCCAGGGATTCCTTGAGCAGCGCGATGGTGTCATTGAATTTCAGCGGATCGATGGTAAAGACACGTTTGATGCCGCAAGCCCTGGCAAAGTCCTCGATGGAAGCCTGATAAGCCGGCTCGCCCATCAGTGTCGCGCCCGATCCCGGATTATCCTGGTGGCCGGTCATGGCCGTGATGCGGTTATCCAGGACGATGATCACCGGCGCGCTCTTATTATAACCAATATCTAATAAACCTGTTATGCCGGAATGGAAGAAGGTGGAATCACCCAGCACACCGACGACGCGTTTCTTCTCGCCGGCCACTTTCATTCCGTGAGCCACACTGATGCCGCCGCCCATACAGAGGATGGTGTCGATCCGGCTCAGCGGAGCCGATGCTCCCAGGCTGTAGCAGCCGATATCGCCCGACACGATCACGTCAAACTTGCCCAGCGCGGCAAAGACGGCACGATGCGGACAGCTGGGACACAGCACCGGCGGACGCGGAGGCAGTGTTTTGACCTGTTCCACCGGGCCAAAGGCAGGCAAAGGCTTGCCTTCCATCTTGGCGCGGATGGTTTGCAGAGTCATGGGAGAAAGCTCACCCACGTTCGGCACCAGATTCTTGCCGTCACAGGCAATGCCCAAGGATCTCACATGTTCTTCGATAAAAGCGTCTAACTCTTCCACCACAAGGAGCTTTTCGACTCCGGCGGCAAACTGGCGGATCAGATCATCCGGGAAAGGATAGCTCCAACCCAGTTTCAGGACGGAGGCTTCGGGGAAGATTTCCTTCACATATTGATAGGCGATGCCGTTGGTGATGATGCCCAGCTTCTTATCGCCCCATTCGATCCGGTTCAGCGGTGAGACTGATGCCGCGGCCGCCATATCCAGCAGACGCTGCTCGATCTTCACGTGCATGGGACGCGCCCAGGCCGGGATCGTCACGAACTGCGGCGGATTCTTCTTAAATCCTTCCGGCTCATGCTCTACACGCTCAGAGAGTTCCACCAGACTGCGGGAGTGAGCCACACGGGTCGTAGTTCTGAGGATGACAGGCGTTTTGAACTTCTCGGAAATATCCATGCCGGCCACCAGGAAATCGCGCGCGTCCGTGGAATCAGAGGGTTCCAGCACGGGTATTTTGGCCAGCCGTGCGTAATTACGTGTATCTTGCTCATTCTGAGAGGAGTGCATACCCGGATCGTCCGCCACGATGGCGACCAGTCCGCCCACTGTCCCCACATACGTCAGGGTCATCAGCGGATCCGCGGCCACATTCAGACCGACATGTTTCATGGTCACAATGGCACGTGCCCCCGTATAACAGGCACCGGCGGCCACCTCAAAGGCGACCTTCTCATTGGGCGACCATTCGCAGTACACCACATCTTTGTAGCGCACAACGTTTTCCAAAATCTCCGTGGAGGGGGTTCCGGGATACCCGACCGCCACTCTCACGCCCGCCTCATAGACACCGCGGGCGATTGCCTCATTACCAGATAATAACGCTTTCAAACCTGAAATCCTTTCAAGCAGAGACCAGCCTATTCCAATTACCCGCAAAGTTCAATAGAAATGCGTGCACTAATCTAAAAAGGTCTTTGGAGAAGCAGCGATTGAGATTGCATATCTCATCAAAAACAGAAACAATATGCACATCTGAATTATTCAGATAATCAGGTATATCCACAAGGTATATCTGGTGTAAGAATTTATTTAGGATATTAGTAATTATTCACCTCTAATTGAGTAATATTCAAAAAAATACCTCAAAAAGGCTTTTTATCATAGCCGGATGCAACGGTGCCGGGAAAACAACGGCATCCTATACGATATTGCCTGATATACTCAACTGTAGAGAATTTGTGAATGCTGACGAAATAGCACGGGGATTGTCTCCATTCAATCCGGAAGTCAACGCGATCACTGCCGGCAAACTCATGTCGCAGCAGATTCAAAAACTTTTAAAAGAGAACGCTACCTTTTCCATAGAAACCACTCTTGCATCCCGTTCCTATCTGAAACTGATCAAACAAGCTCATGCCAGCGGTTACTTTATCTCACTGATTTATTTTTGGTTAAAATCTCCCCAAATGGCAGAATCAAGAGTCAAACAGAGAGTCAAAGAGGGAGGACACAATATCCCCACAGAAACTATATACAAACGTTATTGGACGGGATTACAATACTTATTTGATTTATACCTTCCTGTGGTAGATCAATGGATGATTTTTGATAACAGCCAATCTTCCAAAATCATGGTTGCGGAAGGCGGTTTAAGTATTCCAAAACGAATATTCAACAAAAGGATTTTTGACGATGTTCAGAACACTTTCAGAAGCAGAAATCAGAGAATTTAGAGAGAAACTCTGTCAAGGACTGGATCTGGCACATAAAAAAATGTTGAAAGAGAAATCCTTGCACAATCAAAAAGTGGTGATTTACGACAACGGAAAAATCAAAACACTTTCCGCTCGTTATCTCTATCGAAAACTATACGGCAAAAAGACTTCATCCCCTAAGCCGTAATTCTTCCATTTACAAAAAACACGAGCGCATTGCCTCAAAAATAAGCGCACCGAAAAGAGGAAATAAGGAAAAAAATAAAATGTTCGATTTATATTGAACATTTTATTTTGTCTAATAGAATTTGTTCGGATGATAAAGGACATTTTATGACGATCACAGCCACTGAAGCCAAAAATAATTTCGGGAAATATCTCACTCTGTCCTCGCGCGAAGATATTTTCATTACGAAACAGGGCAAGATCATTGCCAAACTTTCCAGACCGGAAGTGGATAAAATCTCTGTCCTCAACAGCTTAGTCGGGATCATCCCTTCCTCTGTCTCTGAAGACGACAGCAAACGGGAACGGCTTGCCAGACAATGAAGCTCCTGATCGATACCAATATCGTCATGGATATCCTGCTGAAGCGGGAACCTTTTTTCCGGGATTCATATCAAGCCATACACAAGGCGGCTCAGGAAAATCACATCTGCTACCTGTCCGCTTCGGCGGTGACAGATATTTTCTATATCCTCCGCAAGTCTCTCGGTTCCAAAGAGGAAGCCAAAAAGATCCTGCACCGTTTAGCTGAACTTTTTATTTTCGCGGATGTGCTCAGCAGTGATGTTCTGACAGCGCTTTCCTCAGAACTGGTTGATTTTGAAGATGCCATTGTGGAGACGATCGCGGTCAGGGGCAAAATGAACTATATCCTGACCCGGAATATCAAAGATTTTGCCCGATCCAAAATCAAAGCCATTACTCCCGGTGAATATCTGAAAATTTGACCGCTCCCGTGCGGTCTGTTCGCCGGTGTTTTCGGGTTTGAAGAAAAAAGTCACAGATTCCATCTTTAATTGTTGCAATTTTCCGCGTTTTGAGTTATGAGGTGGGGAGTTATGTCCAGTGTGGGCGAACAACTACGGGCAGCCCGTGAAGCGCGGGAACTCACCATCGAGCAGGTGGCACAAGCTACCAAGCTGAAACTGACGCAGATAGAAGCGTTGGAGACGGGTGATTATTCGGCGTTTCCGGCACCGGTCTATGTTCGCGGTTCCATCCGGAATTATGCCGAAGCGGTCAAGATCGATCCCGCTCCTCTGATCGAGCAGCTGAAGGCGGAAACAGAAAGCAGACCGATCGAAGCCCCTCACGACAACCCTTATGTGGCCAAAGGCGATATCGACAGTCTGACCTGGCGGCTGGCTTCGGTCTCGAGTACGATTCTGCCTGTGGCGCTGATCGTGATCGTTCTGCTGGGCGGTTTTCTGACTTACAAGGTCTGGCATAACTACAAAACAAAGGATTACCTCGTCACCCTGGGCTCAGGTCAATACCCGGATGAGACTCAGGCGGAGAAGATCCGCGAGACACTGCCGCTGCCTCCGGTGGTCAAGCCGTAAGGAGGTTCTCATGATTTCAACAGGTGCAAAAAGGCAGTTCATCTGCTCATTCCACCGGAATCGCTATGTCTGATCCTGAAAATCCAACTTTTTCCTATTTGCTGGACGACCAGCTTTTTCCACCCGGTTCCGCGCTGCCGCTGGACGGTGTGGAGGCCAGCGCTTTGCCGTTTCTGGTCCACTGGCTGCGTTCCCGGCGCGCGGATCAGCCGATCCTGGTGGTGACCGGCGGGACACGGTCGCAGGAGGTTTTTCATCAGGATCTTTGCGCTTGGCATCTGCTGGCCGGGGATGAAAGCCGTTCCCTGCCCGATTATTTTCCTTCGTGGGAGGTGCTGCCCGGTGAGGACCGCCTGCCCGAAGCCGATACTCTGGGCGAACGGCTGAAAACGCTGCTGCGTCTGCGCGAGCATCCCGAACAGGCATGCATCGTCACCCAGGTGGATTCCATCCTGCAAAAGACTTTCTCACGAACCAATTTTCAGGAACGTCTGCGCGAGGTGAAAATGGGCACGGCTCTGGATCCGCTGGAGCTGCTGAGCTGGCTGGATGCTCAGGGTTATGAGCAGGTCAACAAGGTCACTCAGAAGGGTGAATTCGCCGTCCGCGGCGGCATCGTGGATTTCTATCCCCTTTCGGCAGCCTGGCCGGTGCGTCTGGAATTTTTCGGCAGTGAAATAGACTCCATGCGCGAGTTCGATCCCAACACACAGGTCTCGCGCGACCACATCCGCCAGACACTGATCCCTCCCGCGGGCGAGATGGGTATCCTCAGACATCAGCTGGAAAGTCTGGCACCGGGACAGGAACCGGAGTCCGCGGCCGAGTGTCTGATCAAACATCTGCCCAAAAACACGATCCTGTTCATCGCGGAGCCGGGGATCGTCTGGGAAAATCTGAATCTGTTCCGCTCGCAGAAAGGCAGCTGGAGCCCGCTGATCCAGGAGTGGGAGTTTTTCATCGCGGACTTCCTGAAAGACGGCGGCCGCGTCATCCTGGCCGGGGACTGCGACGTGTTCGATTTCCGCAATCTGACGGGCGATGAAGCCAAACTGCTGCCGACGCATGAGATCCGCATCGAAACGCCGCAGACGACCTGCCCCATGCCGCAGGAATCGACTCTGGAAATGGCGGACAATTACCGCCTGCAGCTTTTCAAGCAGATCCTTCAGTGGAAAAAAGAGGGCTACCAGTGCCGCATCACTTACACGAACAAGGGCGAGGATGTCCGGCTGAAGGAGATCTGGGGCGAGCTGATCCTGGGACGCAAGATGCCGCCGCTGGTCCAGGCCGGCATTTCGCGCGGAGTGATCGTGCCGGAACTGCGCTATGCCCTGATCACGGACAACGACATTTACTGCCGGCGCAAGGCTCACCGCTCCCGTCGTCTGACCAAGACTCAGGCCGCCGCGTCCCGTTCGCAGCTGGAGGTGGATTTCGACCATATCGAGACCGGCGATCTGGTGGTGCATTTGCAGTACGGCATCGCCAAGTATCACGGCATCGGCAAGATGCCCCAGGGAGCCGGACACAAGAGCCACACTTTTGCCGCTTCCACGGATTCGCCGGAGTGCCTGATCCTGGAATTCGGCTCGGATGATCCTTTTGCCGATCCGCCCCTGATGTATGTGCCGGTGACGGCCGCGCATCTGGTCAGTAAATATATCGGCGTGGGCCGCGCCCGTCCGCCGCTGAGTCGTCTGGGCGGCAAACGCTGGGCCAATTCCTGCGCTCAGGCCGAGAAAGCCGTGGCCGATGTGGCCGCCGACCTGCTGCGGGTGCAGGCGATGCGCGAAGCCGAGAACGGGTTCGAGTTCCCTCCCGATACGGACTGGCAGCACGCTTTTGAAAACGCTTTTGAATACGAGGAGACCCCCGACCAGCTCAAGGCCATCGAGGAGACCAAGCGCGACATGGAAGGCAAGCGCCCGATGGATCGTCTGGTGTGCGGCGACGTGGGCTTCGGCAAGACGGAAGTGGCCATCCGCGCCGCTTTCAAGGCGGTGATGTCCGGCAAACAGGTGGCTCTGCTGGCTCCGACCACCGTTCTGGTGCAGCAGCATTACAATACCTTTACCGAACGCATGGCCGGGTATCCTTTCCGGATCGAGACCCTCTCCCGGTTCAAGAACCGCAAGACTCAGAGCCAGATCCTTTCCCGGCTGGCCGCGGGCGACATCGACATCATCATCGGCACTCACCGTCTGGTGCAGAGCGACATCCGCTTCAAGGACCTGGGGCTGTTCATCGTGGATGAGGAGCAGCGTTTCGGCGTTCAGCAGAAGGAGAAGATCAAAAAGCTGAAAGCCCTGACGGATGTCCTGACGCTGACCGCCACACCGATCCCGCGCACGCTCTATATGGCGCTGGCCGGGGTCAAGGCCATGAGCTGTATCGAGACACCTCCCCAGGAGCGTCTGCCGGTCAAGACCACCGTCTGCCCGTATG
>JAEEGF012028615.1_pt1 | contig 22330 bp, 20 predicted proteins | sample 9134171 | NCBI WGS metagenome assembly JAEEGF01 (sample SAMN16246542, study PRJNA631951) | gut metagenome | biome: gut microbiome; feature: rumen; material: AP-attached | host: Bos | place: Iran: Karaj | collected 2018-10 | reverse complement strand
GTTCTGGAGCCGTAGTAAGTGGGTATATGAAGATTAAGGGGGTGTCAGCATGAATACGAAAAGAAAGATCTTAGATCTGATCTATCATATACTTGTGTTATTTGGAGCCTTTATAATGATCTATCCGCTTTTGTGGATGATCTTCAGCTCTTTTAAACCAACCAATTATGTATTGCCAACTGCCAAGCAGCTTATTCCGACGGTTTGGACATTGGATAACTACAAAACAGGCTGGAAGGGATTTATGGGATATACTTTTGCTACATTCTTTAAGAATTCCTTCTTTATTTCCATCACATCAACTTTCGGAACACTGATCTCATCATCACTTGTGGCATATGCACTTCAGAGACTGGACTTTAAGTTAAAAAAGCCTTTATTCATCCTTGTTTTGTCCACGATGATGCTTCCACCACAGATTTTGATGATTCCTCAGTATATGTGGTTTAGAAGACTTGGATGGGTTGGAACATATTTTCCAATGATTTTGCCTTACTTCTTTGCTATTCAGGGATTTTTTGTATACCTTATCATGAACTTTATTCAAGGCGTGCCAAAAGAACTTGATGAAGCAGCGAAAATTGATGGATGCTCATTCTACGGAATTTATTTCAGAATCATTCTTCCACTTATAGTGCCGGCAATGATCACAAGCGCCATCTTTTCATTTATTTGGAGATGGGATGATTACCTTTCAGCTTTGCTTTATGTTACAAAGCCTGAGATGCGTCCTATATCTCTTGCGCTCAAGCTTTTCAATGACCCGTCAGCCGGCTCGGATATTGGAGCAACTCTGGCTATGTCAACACTTTCCATTGTTCCTGCGACAATTCTTTTCCTGATATTCCAGAAATCACTTGTAGAAGGTATTGCCAGTTCCGGTATTAAAGGATAAGAAATAATAAAAAAACGTAAAAAAGTGTAACAGATAATAAGAATGATCTCTCGCATGGTGAAATAATAAAATGCGAGAGATTATTGATTTTTAGCTTAATAGAAGGGGTATATATATGAGGTACGAAGCTGAAAAAATGAAGGACGTAAATATAGCTTATATTGGCGGCGGCTCAAGGGGATGGGCATGGACGTTCATGACAGATCTGGCACTGGATGATGAGATTTCCGGTACGATCAGGCTATACGATATTGACAAAGATGCTGCAGAAAACAATGCAGTTATCGGCAATAACCTAATGGCAAGAAGCGATGCCAGGGGTGACTGGAAGTTTGAAGTCAGGGATTCATTAGAGAGCGCGTTAACAGGCTGTGATTTTGTAGTGATATCAATCCTGCCGGGAACCTTCGATGAGATGGAATCTGATGTACATCTTCCTGAAAGACTTGGGGTATATCAGTCGGTAGGTGATACAGCGGGATGCGGAGGTATGATAAGAGCTCTTAGAACCATACCTATGTTTACAGAGATTGCCAAGGCTATAGAAAAGTATTCTCCTAAAGCCTGGGTAATAAATTATACGAATCCAATGTCTCTTTGTGTAAAGGCTTTGTATGAGGCTTTTCCACAGATAAAGGCATTTGGATGTTGTCATGAAGTATTTGGAACTCAGAAGGTTCTTCAGACAGTTTATGAAAAAGAGACAGGTGAAAAGATAGATGACTGGCATGACGTTTTAATTAACGTTGTAGGAATCAATCACTTTACATGGTTTACAGAAAGCTCATACAAGGGAGTAGATCTTTTCCCGGTTTACAGAAGCTACATTGACAAACATTTTGACGAAGGTGTCTCGATTGAAAGCGAGAATTGGTTAAATGCCAATTTTGTATGTAAACACCGTGTGAAAATGGATCTTTTCAACAGGTACGGTCTTATTGCAGCGGCAGGTGACAGACATTTGGCAGAATTCATGCCGGGGGATGAATATTTAAAAGACCCGGAGACTGTAAAGAGCTGGGACTTTGCACTTACAAGCGTTGACTGGAGAAAAGAGGATTTACAGGAAAGACTTGAAAAAAGCAGAAGGCTGGTCAGCGGAGAAGAGCAGATGAAGCTTGAGCCAACAGGTGAAGAGGGAATTCTCCTTATCAAGGCGCTTTGTGGACTTAGCCGTTTTGTGAGTAATGTAAATATTCCAAACTATGCACTTCAGATTCCTAATCTTCCTGCTGATGCGATTGTTGAGACAAATGCAGTATTCTCCAGAGATTCAATACGACCTGTATTTGCGGGAGAAATACCAGAGGATGTAAAGACTTTAATAGAGCCTCACATCAAGAATCATGAGAGAATTTATAAGGCGGCGACCACCTGTGATAAAGAGCTTGTATATGAAGCTTTTGAAAATGATCCTCAGTTTATTGGAAAAAATTGCAGCACAGAAGATATCCACAAGCTTGTAGATGACATGATTGAGAATACAAGAAAGTATTTGCCTAGAGAGTGGGATAAATAAGAGACTGGAAATATTTAAGGGACCGAATAGCAGAAGTTAATTTTGCTTTCAGGTCCCTTTATACTACAATTCTATGGTTGTTCTTCATCAAAAAAGAAATCATCATCAAAGCTACCCGACCAGTCAGATGAATCTGAATAAACTGCTTCATCTGTGCTTCCTGTATCTGTTATCTGGAAATAGAAAAAAAAAATCATGGCAAAGATAAGCATGCCTACACACATTATACCAAAGATCTTTAGCATTCCCTGGTTTATCATTTTATCATTTTCTCTATCAAGTCTTCTTTGTTCTCTTCGCTCTTCACGCCCCTCTTTCATCTGAGTGCCAACGAAATCAAGGACTGTTTTGACTGTTCCTGACATATCGATATTTACGTTGTCAGCATGCTCTATTGTGGCGTGCTTAACATTGTAGTTATTGATGGCCTTTTCTACGATAAAAGTTGTTCCGCAAAAAGGGCATGTTCCTTTCTCGGAATTGGGATCAACTTCTATAGTTCCACCACATTGTGTACATAATGCCGGTACAATTTTTACATTCTCACTCATTATTATATCTTCCTTCTATTTGTGAATTATTCATTTGTCTTTTTTATATACGAAAAAGAAATATATATGGCAATTAATGCTATTATGCTCTTGAAAAAGAAGATTATGAGGACGAATACAAAGTTGTTGCAATGATGCATGACGAGGATATAAAGAAACTGATTGCAGAAAATGTTACTTTCAAGATCAAAGAAAACTGCGAGATAACACTTCAAAAGTTTGTTCCATAAAACTAACTAAATCTAAAAGTGTAGAATAACCCGATGTCAGATATTTGGCACCGGGTTATTATTAGAGCTATTTTTCTTATTTGAGACTGTTTATAAAATCATCGTAATTCATGTCGCCACCTATTTCTTCATACTGATATGTGTCATACTCAGCTATCTTGGCTTTGATTTCATCTTCGGTCATTTCCTGGTCGGTACAGTTGTGATAATGAGCATTAAAAACTTTCATCTCATCTGTAGCTGATAGCTCTTCTTCGGAAGGAATTCCGTCTCCATCGGTATCCTTGAAAAAGTAACTTTCAACGTAATAATCTGTTGTGATCTCAGATTTATTATGACTGGTCATGTAAGAATCGTATTGAATAGCTCCTGCATAGTCATTGTTATGGTTAATAAAGACTCCTTTTCCGGGAGAATACATGTAGCCATAGTTACCACCGGCGCCATATGCCCACTGATACATCAGGCAGTGAATCGTGCCATTTTCAAAAGCAAAAAGAGAAACTTTATACCCAAGCTTATCGATGACAAGTTCAGGAATGTCATCTCCGTCAGTATCTATTAGTCCATATGTATACCTGTCGTCGGACATATAATGAAGTCTGGCAATATGGGCATAGGCGTCTTTGTAATTGTCAAACTTGCATTCAGTATTGTCGCCTAGTAGCTTGGCTTTTACAGAACTAACGGTGATGTTATCTGCAAGCTCTTCTTCAAGCTTTTCATTAAGTCCGTAGCATCTTTCATAACAATATCCGTTTGGAACAGACTCTTCCAAGATTATATTTTGGCCCAAATCAGATTCCCCTATTACAAGAATATCTTTTACCCCATCAGCATTAAAATCAAAAAAACTGACAGCATTTATTTTGTTTAGTCTTATGTCATAGTCATAGCCTCTCCATATGTTGGTACCTATACTTGTCAGGTACTTCCCATCCTTGACAAGTATTATCTTTATTCCATCTTCCGGATCGGGCTGATATGTGACAAAGTGTATTGGACTCTCAGAAGGATATAATTCAACATCAAAAGTCTGGGACTTGTCACAGTTATCATCCCATTGTATGGAATTGGATTCCATGATGAGATCATCACCGGACTTTGTAAACTTAATAATCCTGTCTGCAAAACGTTCATAATGCTTTTCTGCATCTATAGTGAATCTAAGAGTGTAAGTATCTCCACTTTTTTCACCGGAAATGCATTTGAAATCTTTTCCATCGAACATGGAATCCCAATGGTAGTAATAATATGAATCGCGGGAAGTTACATAAGTCCAATAGGAATTTGGAAGGCTTTTTGGAGTGTCTGTTCCAAGGTGAGTTTCAAAAAAAGAATTAAAATCATTGGCTCTAAATACATACAAATCTCCGTAAACCTGATCTTTATTAGAGGCAGTAAGATAATCGCTTATCTCGTCATCACTGATATTCTTAACGTCGATACCGACACCATAATAGAACACTGCATCTAAATCAATATCCTCCGGATTATTGAAGGGTTCTGCTAGGAAGCTTTTATACTTTGGAGTATTAAACAAAGTAGTGAACTCATTAAGCTCAGTGTCAGAGAGTATGTTAGTGCCTGGCACTGAGTTGGATTCTTGATTAGAAGATTCTTTTTCTGTAGGAGAATCTGTGATGGAAGACTCTTGGGATGCCTGACTTTGTTCTGATTTAGTTACCTTGGAAATATCAGTATTCGCGTTATTGTTTTTTATTATATCTTTTCCACATCCTGATAAGAGCATCGCAGTTAACAGAATTGGTAATATCTTTTTATTCATTGAAACTAACCTCCGAAAAATTCTTTATTCATAATAGCATGGATAAAAAGTTTTGTGAGGGAGAACGGGAAAAGATAATCTTTGCAGGTTGCACTTTTGTTTGGACAGAGTATTTTGACATATTTTGCGCGTTGAATAAATAAAATACAGTCAATTTCTTAAGAATTTCTTAAGATTAGCAGCAGAAATCCTTAAGATTGCAGGCTATCATATTTATCCCCGTTGATATTTTTCTTGAGAAACTCCATAATAGTAATAGGATTGATGGAGAGTTTGAGGCATGGCTAACATTCTTGGGGAGTGATGAACCCAGATATATTATCAAATTGATAAGGGAATATCCATACTTCATGTCTCTGTATAAAGACTTGTACCAAATGTGTTTGAATGTAGAGAGGGTGATGAATATGTTCTCAGAAGAAATGAAGATTCTAGACCGTAATACAGTGAAATATATGATTGACGAACTACAGGATGAGCTAGATGACACAAAGGCTGAATTAGATTCAGCAAAAGCGGAGATAGCAGATAAAGATGCGGCAATAGCGGATAAAGATACAACGATAGCAGATCAGAATGCAATAATTGCTGAGCTTCAGGCGAAACTGAAAGAATTGCAATAAATAATAAAAAAGTATTAAAAGCGTATTAAAAGCGTAGATGTAACATTGAATCTACGCTTTTTTCTATAACAAGAAATGATATATAGATTATAATTAATGTACGTTATTGCGTTGGTGTTGGACCTGAAACAGAAAAATAGAATTGATGGGTGGGATATGAAAGTATTATTTCTTAAGGCTATCCTCATCAATAGGAATAAATACAGGGTGCTCTTTTGGTGTTTCGTTTGGCTGATGAAGGACCATCATAAGTTCACCTTCAAAGGTTCTAAAGAGCATACCGTGACCTCCGTCTTTGTCGAAAAGTGGCTTTTCGTCTATGGTCCAGTTGCCTGTGACGTCGCCATTATCAGATCTGGCAATGGCTTCAGCGTAGCCACCTTCTGTCATGCTGGCCCAGAGCATAATGAGCTCTCCGTCAGGAAGTCTGTGCATAAATGGCCCATCTGTTACATAAGCAAGGCCTGTTATGAGTCTGTGGGTGAATCCCTTCACCCAAGGCTTTGCACTTGATGCTTTAAAAAGTGTGACAGGTTCAGATACAGCTTTCTTAAGATCGGAAGAGAGCTTAACTGCACATATCTCTCCATCTTCCAGGTCAACCCACTCATGGCTAAAGATCATATATGGTGTCCCTACAGAATCAGTGTAAAAAGTTCCGTCAAGACAGTTCCATTCGTCAGGAGTAATCTTTCCGTCGCTGTGAAGATGGAAAGGTCCTTTTGGGCTGTCAGAAGCAAGGATCATGGTACCTTTTTTATCTAAAGCCTCAGAATTGAATGTCGCAAACATGTAAAAAGTGTTATTGTAAATATGTACTTCGGGAGCCCAATAATTCTTGTCTGCCCAAAAGTTTTCGGGACGATGGAATACTTCGAAAGGGCCATCCCAATTTTTTAGATCACTGCTTGTGTAGCAGTCAAATCCATCTGCAAGACCCCAACAGGTCTTGGCTCTGGTGCCGTACATATAGTAGATTCCTTCATAAGGTAAAACAAAGGGATCACGAATGTTGATTTCTTCAAGTGTCATGATGTAAACCTCGTTTTTGTTTTTTATTTTAGTACAGTCTTTTTTTGTAGGAAAGGGGAGAAATGCAAAAAGAATAGGATGATTTTTGCATTAGTGGGGAGATGTATAAAGAGTTTTACAGGAGAGACTATGGTGGTGTTGCTGTAGGCAGGATTAAAAGAAATCAGAATTTCACCAAGAGTCTTGGATTTTATCACAATGAATATCAGATTCAGTACATTTTTGATGGGGAGAGGTATTTTTTTACAGATGGCAAGTGCTTCAGGATGGTATCCGGAACTATGGCTGTCATAGACAAGACAAAGATAGCCAAGACCAATATTATAGGTGGAAGTCATCATGACAGGCTTCTTATTGAGATAAAAGAAAGTGAGATGGCGCCTCTTTGTGCCCTGATGGGTGTGGATTTTGGAGAATTCTTTGTAAATCATCATGGTGTATATCAGATAGGTGATAACAGGTTCATGCAGAACATAATAAGTGAAATAGAAGCTTTGGCACAGGAAAATGAAGTAGAACATGCCTCAGGAAAGATAATGCTATGCCTTCTTAATATGGTGCTTGGGCATGGTGAGTGGGAAAATTGCAGAATCAGAAAATTTGATAAAAACAGTCTTCAGTCCCATGTTGAGAAACAAAAGAAGGTTCATCAGGTGGCGGATTATATAACTGAGAATTATGAGAGGATTGATTCTGTTACAGCTCTTGCCGACAAGTTTTTTATGAGCAAATCATATCTTTGCAGGATTTTTAAGGAGGTTACCAATTTTACCATTTCCGAATATATTAATCTTTATAGGATCGCTGCCAGTAAACAGTATTTGAAGAATGAAGACATGACAATGGCAGAGATAGCAAACCGATTGGGATATGACAGCCTGACATATTTTGAAAGGGTATTTAAGAAGCAAATGAAAGTTACTCCGCTGCAGTATAGAAAATATGTGTTGAAGGTGCAGTAAATATAGTTTGAAAAGGCTATAATTTTTCACTTTGTTGTCACATCTGTCTAAAAATATTGAATATAGGCATCTTGAGTTGTAAGATTTTAACAATGAAAGATGTCTTTTTTATATTGAGTAGGTAAAAATAAGAATAATTCAGGAGGGGAACATGAAGAAAAAGTTAATCAGTTGTTTAATGGCAGCTACTTTGGTAGCAGGAACTATTTCAGGATGCGGAAGCGCAGCGCAGACTCAAACTCCGGCAGAACCGGCTGCAGCAGAGCAGCCAAAGCAAGAGGCTCCTGCAGCAGAAACAAAAGAAGAGGCACCTGCTGAAACAGCATCATCTGACGAACAGATTACTTTGAGAATGGCCTGGTGGGGGTCACAGGACAGACATGACAAAACAATCGCAGCTATCGAACTTTATGAGAGTCTTAATCCTAATGTGAAATTCGAGTACGAGTACTATTCATTTGATGACTATTTTACAAAGCTTAAAACTCTGGTAGCTTCTGATGAAGTCTGGGATGTATTCCAGCTTGGCGGAAACTTCCCTATGTATCTTGACAAGATTTATCCGCTTGATGAGTTTGTTTCTTCAGGGGTAGTGGATGTTTCCAAGATTTCAGAGGCAAACCTTAAGACAACCAGAGAAACAGACGGAACGCAGCTTGGCCTTACAAACGGTATCAATACTTATGGTATAGCTTATGATCCTGCAATGTTTGAAGAGGCAGGAGCAGAACTTCCAACAGATAACTGGACATGGGATGATTATCAGAAAGCTGCTGATCTTATAACAGAAAAGCTTGGAATCTTCGGTTCATCCACGTTTCTTACATCAGATTTCATTGCCGGTTGCTCAACATATATTGCCCAGCAGGGAGAGCTTGGTCAGAACAGCTTTTTCAACATTGATCTTTCAGGAATGGGATTTGATGATCCTCAGATGCTTACTCCTTTCATTCAGATGAGAGCAGATATGATCAAGAAAGGATCATATCCTGATGCAGGAGCTTCTGCAGAAGTTACAAATATTGAGAATGACTTCCTTGTTACAGGAGAAGCTGCAATGACATGGGTTGCAGTTAACCAGTTCCCGACAATCTACAATGTATGTGCAGAGCAGGGAAGAGAGCTGGCCCTTGCACATCTGCCTAAGGTAAGTGCAAACGGTAACTCCGGAACTTTAATTCAATCTTCACAGATGCTGTGTGTTTCACAGGATTCAGCGCATAAAGAAGCTGCTGCAGCATTTATAAGCTGGTTTGAAAATGATATTGATTGCAACAATATCTTACAGGCTGAAAGAGGAATTCCTGCTAATGAAGATGTAAGAGCAGCCCTGGCAGCAACAGCAACACCTGCTCAGCAGATCATGTATGACTATGTTGACTCAGTCAGCAAGATGCCTACTCCAAAGGAGTACAACGTTCTTTCTCCGGACGGACAGGATCAGGTACAGGACAATTACCTCAACTACATCCAGCAGGTTGTAAGTGGAGAGATTACAGCATCTGAAGCAGCTGAAAAGACTTACGCAGATGCACAGGCAATTTTTAGTAAGTAATGACATCTAAATCCTGCTCGTTTTTTACAAGCGAGCGGGATTTTTTTGAAAGGGGAGTTGTAACATGGGAGACACGAAGAAGAATAAATACGAAACCTTCAGCACTATCATGAACAATGACAATGTTGTAGGGCATGTCTTCGCAGCACCATTTATCTTTGGTTTTGTTTGTTTTTCTTTTATTCCGATATGCATGTCGCTATATTATTCATTTACTGATTATTCACTTGGCAGCAAACTGGCGGTTTTCGTGGGGATGAAAAACTTCCTGATGCTGTTTAGGGATGAGGTCTTTATAAAATCCATAAGAAAGACCCTTCAATACGTATTTATAGCTGTACCAATAAAGCTTTCATTTGCTCTTTTGGTGGCATTTGTTCTTACGAGAAAAAGTAAAATGGTAACTCTTTACAGGTCTTTATATTATGTTCCTTCGCTGGTTGGAGGCTCCGTAGCGGTTGCTCTTGTGTGGAAGCAGCTTTTTGCCAGAAAAGGATTGTTCAATTCAGTTCTCGTCAATATGGGATTTGAGAAGATAAACTGGTTCGGAACTGAAGCGCTTGCTATTTATCCGTTGATTCTCATGGCGGTCTGGCAGTTCGGCTCTTCAATGATCATATTTGCTGCAGGGTTAAAAGAAATACCGACAACCTACTATGAGGCAGCAGAAATTGACGGAGCAAATGGTTTACACAGGTTCTTTAGAATAACACTTCCATGCCTTTCTCCAATTATTCTTTATAACCTGATAATGCAGACGATTGCGGCCTTTATGACCTTTACACAGGCCTTTGTAATAACCGGTGGCGGTCCTAACAATGCCACTATGCTCTATGCGCTTAATGTCTATAATCAGGCATTTAAGTACAACAACATGGGATACGCCTGCGCTATGAGCTGGGTAATGCTGATAGTTATGAGTCTTATTACGCTGATAATATTCAGAACCTCCAAATTCTGGGTATTTAGTGAATCTGAAGGTTAAGGGGGCTGTGTTATGAGAGAAAAGAAAATAATAAGAAAAACTTCATATCACATCCTGGTTCTTTTGTTCGGATTCGTAATGATATATCCGGTTTTATGGATGATAAGCGGATCTTTTAAAGATAATTCAGAGATTTTAAGGGGGACACTTAGTCTTTTTCCTGAGGAACTTAAATCATCAAATTATCAGACAGGATGGAAAGGCTTTGGCGGAACTACCTTTGCTACTTTTTTTAAGAACTCAATGTTTATAACAACCATAGCAACCTTTGGCACGGTGCTATCTTCTTCACTTGTAGCATATTCTTTTTCCAGAATTAAATTCAGAGGAAGAAATCTCTGGTTCACCTTCATGCTGGCTACAATGATGCTTCCAAGCCAGGTAATAATGATCCCTCAGTATCTTATTTACTACAGACTTGGGCTTGTTCCCGGATATGTTCCGCTTATTTTGCCGTATTTTTGCGGCCAGGCATTTTTTATTTATCAGATGATGCAGTTTATGCAGGGAATTCCCAGAGAACTTGACGAGGCAGCCAAAATAGACGGATGCAGTAAGTATGGCATTTATGCAAGGATTATTTTACCTTTGCTAAAACCGGCAATTGTGACAACTATTATTATTCAGTTCTACTGGAAATGGGATGATTACATGGGACCTCTTCTTTATCTTTCAAGGCCCCAGTCATATACAGCTTCGATTGCCATTAAACTTTTTGCAGACTCAGCCTCCGTTACAGACTATGGCGCAATGTTTGCAATGTCCACATTATCTCTGATTCCGGTGTTTTTGATATTCCTTTTCTTTAACAAATATCTTGTTGAAGGAATCGGAACCAGTGGCTTGAAGGGATGACTTTATGAATGATACTAAGGTGGTTTTTAACATATCAAACAGACTGATCCAAAAACTTTTTGATTCAGCGGAAGAAAAGTGCAGACAGAATATCAAACAGTTTGCGGATATGAAGGTTCTTATTGAGGGAGGCGGCTACAACAAGGTATGGATAGAAACCCAGCCAATGGGCGGGGCTATGTATGCCAAAAGAAATCTCGAGGTAGCTTACAATAATCAGAAAATTTTCATGGATCATCAAAGAGAAGACGGGCGTCTCCCTGGAAGTATAGAACTAAAGGATGGAAAACTTATTCCGCAATACGATAAATTTCAGGGCTTTTGTTTTCCGGGGCCTGCGCTTGATGTTTACTATCTCTGTGGCAAAAAGAAAGAATATCTTGATCAGCTCTACGATGTTTTGAAAAAATATGATGAATATCTGTGGAAGGTAAGGGATTCCGATAATGACGGATGTCTTGAGAGCTGGTGCAGATATGATACCGGCGAAGACAATGCAGTAAGATACGGAGATGCACCGGATTACTGGGTTAGCGATGAAGCACCGAAGGGATATGATACTGTTCCTATTGCTTCAATGGACTTTATGAGTTATTCCTATGCTGCCAGGGATACTATGTCTGAAATAGCTGCCATAAAAGGAGATAAAGAGCTTAGTGAGTATCATACAGCTGAGGCTAATGAGCTTAAAAAGCGTATCAAAGCTCTTTTGTGGGATCAGGAAAGAGGTGCTTTTTTTGACAGAGATAACAGGCACAATCAGATGCCTTCACTTATTCATAACAACCTCAGAATGATGTACTGGAAAAGTATGATGCAGGAAGACGCTGACAGATTTGTCAAAGAGCATCTGCTTAATAAGGATGAGTTTTGGACAAACCTTCCGCTTCCGTCAGTAGCCTTCTCTGATCCTTTGTATAGAAATGATTCTGTAAATAACTGGAGCGGACAGCCTCAGGCCCTTACTTATCAAAGGGCTATAACTGCATTGGAAAACTACGGCTATTACGATATTATTCCAAAGCTTGGCAGAAAGTTTTTTGAAGCTATCGGTGAAGAATGCATTTTTGTACAGCAGTATGATCCTGTGACAACAAGGCCATCACTTATTGGCGTGGATGGAAAACAGGATGCTTATGGCCCTGCAATGCTGGCTGTCCTTGAATATATCAGCAGAATGTATGGTGTTGTTCTTCAAAGAGATAAGCTTATATGGAGCAGTGTAAGGGATGATACAGGCTCTTATGAGCAGCATATAAATGGTCATATCTATAAGCTTGAACATGGGGAAAAAAAGGCATATGCTTTTGTTGACGGATCTGAGGTACTCTCTTTTGACAGAGGATGCCGCATAGAAACGGATTTGAAGGGAAAGGAGCTTTTTAGATTCAATGACCTATAATGTATTAGACTATGGAGCAGTGCCTGATGGAAAGACTAAGTGTACTGAGGCTATACAGGCTGCAATAGATGCATGTACCAAGACAGGTGGAAGAGTTGTCATTCCGTCAGGAAAATTTTTGTCAGGAACTCTAAGGCTAAAGTCCAATATAGACCTTCATCTTGAGCATGGAGCAGTTCTTTTATCAAGCCTTGATGAGGAGGATTGTGTCGATTACTTTAAGGATGCCGGTGAAGGTGAAGAGGTCGATGGATGGGAAGGCGGATGTTTCCTGTTTGCTCTTCATGAAAAGAATATTGCTATAACAGGAAGCGGAATGATCGATGGGCAAGGAAGAAATGCGTTTTTTGATGATGACCCGGAGGATGCAGAGCACGAGTGCCCTTTGAATGTAAAGAGCTTCAGACCAAGGATGAGCTATCTTGAGGATGTGGAGAATCTCCTGGTTTCAGATGTTACATTTTTTGACTCGGCATTTTGGACTTTGCATATGGCTGGATGCCGAAATGTCAGAATTGAAAATATTGTGATTGATAACAATAAGCGCGGACCTAACAATGATGGAATAGACCCTGATTGCTGTCAGAACGTTATCATTAAAGGATGCAGGATAAAAGCAGGCGATGACTGTATAGTTCTTAAATCCACAGCTCCTATGGCGAAAAAGTACGGCGAGTGCAGCGACATAGTGGTTAACGGATGTCTTTTGTCCTCGAATTGTTCTGCGATCAAGATTGGAACTGAGACCTTTGGCGACATTCATGACGTTATAGTATCTGATTGTATCGTAAGAGACTGCATCAGAGGAATCGGTATCTGGTCAAGAGACGGCGGAGAAATCTACAATCTGAGGATTCACCACATACAGGGAAATACCAGGAATTTTGCGGATAGCACAGTGCGCTCAGAGGGTGTATGGAACTGGTGGGGTGAAGGCGAAGCTGTTTGTATTACCGCGACTCAGAGGGACGGAGTCACAAGGCTACCGGGCAAAATTCATCATATATCTATGGAACAGTTATACATAACCTGTGAGAGTCCTGTGATGATTTTGGGAGAAGAGTATTCTCCAATAGAAGATATAAGTATTACTGAGTCGGAATTTACATTTAAGAAGCAAAGCTCAAAAAATAAGATTATAATAGATGAAAGACCATCTTTACGTGGAAGATATGCACTTGATGGAGCAAAGTGCGAAGTCCTTAGAAATACTAAGGATGTTGTGCTGGACGTAAAGTATGTCATAGATGAATCTATGAAGAATTTTATCAGTTTATAAAGGGTGATGCTTTATGGCTCATATAAGCGATTATGTTCTCTGGAGAGGAGATATTACCTTTTCTGAGAGAGGCTTTGGAATTGAAGATAATTTTGTATTGGCAGAGCTGATTTATATTGATTACAAGCCTGTGATCAACGAAGGAGAGACTATGTCCCTTAGGGATGCAGTCTCTCGTCTTGATATAAAGGGACTTTTGCACAATACCAGAGCGGGTTCGGGAAAAGATGACCTGGATTTTGCAAGAGACTGTGCAGCTTCTGAGAGGTTTGGAAATGTTATTCTTTCGGATTTCAGGGACATTTTTGACAGCTCCGACAGGCAGTTTGCGGCTGTGACCTATACCCTGGATGATGGTACAACTGTTGTTGCTTTCAGAGGAACCGACTCCACTATCATAGGCTGGAAAGAAGACTTTATGATCAGCTACACCCATGTAGCTTCCCAGGAGCTTGCTTTAGAATATGCCAAAAAGCATGCTGAAGCTACTAACGGGAAATATATTATCCTTGGTCATTCCAAAGGTGCGCATCTGGCACTGTATGCAGCAGCTCACCTTGATGATGCGGAAAAAGAAGAGCTTACTCACGTATACATAAATGATGGCCCCGGATTTTGCGAAGAGGTGCTTGATAAGAAGCTTATTGAAAGCATAAAGGACAAAGCTACCAAAATAACTCCTGAGTACTCTATCATCGGCAGAATCTTTGAGCCTGTTGTGGGCGAGAATTTTATTGTTAAGAGTTCGGCTATAGCCATGTTGCAGCACAGTATGCAGACCTGGCTTTTGGATTCAAAGGGACTTATTGTCTGTAAGGACCACGCACCAGAGAGCCATCTTATTACTGACCTGATTAAAAAGTTTGTTGAAGGAATGGATCTTAAAGCGAGGGAAAACTTTGTTGAGAGTCTGTTTGCATCTATGGCAGATACAGGGGCAAGTACCATAAAAGAATTTGCATCTCAGGGGCCTGCTGTATTCGAAGGACTTCTTATGAATATGGCAGAAAATGACGCCCTTAACATAAAGAGAAAAGCCAGAAAAATTAAAAAGCAGGATGACGAGAACAGCAGGATTTTGATACGAATATGGGGCTTTATAAACAGGAAAGAATCCGTCAGAATCGGCATTACTTTATTACTTAGTATTTTATGTTTTGCTTTTCCTGATTTTGCCATGGAAAGTGTTGTATTTGCAGTTATTATCGCAATCTGCGTTTACGAAGTTTTCCTCACGGTAAGGTATTTAAAGGACTCTGAATGGGATTTCAAAAAGGAAAGACCAAGAGTAATGCTATGTATTGTTCTATGGGTTATTACTTCTGCAATTCTTATAAAAGAGGGAGCACTTTTCGTAATCTCAAGCATGCTTATCGGAATAATCCTGTTAACCCTGGCATATCAAAACGTCATCAATTTCAAAATCTATAATGACAAAGTATTCGAACGCTTCCGTTACTCCTTTGAAGGAATAGTAACTTTCCTATTAGGTAGCTACATCCTGATCACGCCTGATATCGAGAATAAATGGTACATGCTTTCCTGCGGAACCCTTCTTTTTATAGATGCCATTTTCGAACTGCTTAAGCTACTCCGCGACAGAATGAAGCGTAGATAAAAAAGCGATTATTTATCATAGTAAATTGTTTCCTATGATAAATAATCGCTGTATTTTTTAAAGTGCTTTAATTCTGTTGATGGCTTCTACTGTGTTTTCGTAGCTTCCAAAAGCAGTAAGTCTGAAGTAATGTTCTCCGCTTGGTCCAAAGCCTGAACCAGGTGTTCCGACTACGTTTGCGTTTTCAAGAAGGTAATCAAAGAATTCCCAGCTTGTCATGTTGTTTGGTGTCTTAAGCCAGATGTAAGGTGAATTTTTGCCACCGTATACTGTGTATCCTGCTTCTTTGAGACCATCATAGATGTATTTTGCATTCTTCATGTAGGATGCGATCATCTCTTTTACCTGAGCCTTGCCTTCAGGGCTGTAAATAGCTTCTCCGGCTCTCTGAACAATGTATGGAGCACCGTTGTATTTGGTGCCGTGTCTTCTTGCCCAGAGTCTGTGCATCTCTACTTCTTCTCCGTTAAAGTTAACCTTTAATTCGTGAGGAATGATTGTGGCACCGAGTCTAAGACCGGTAAATCCTGCATTCTTGGAGAAAGAGCGAAGCTCAATGGCGCATTTTTTTGCTCCTTCACATTCATAAATAGAATGAGGAATATTGTCTTCTGAAATATAAGCTTCGTATGCAGCGTCAAAGATGATGACAGCGCCTACCTTATTGGCATAATCAACCCAAATCTGAAGCTGATCCTTGGTGATTGCTTCGCCTGTAGGATTGTTAGGGAAGCACAGATAGATAAGGTCAGGTGTTTCAGTAGGGAGCTGTGGTGCAAAACTATTTTCTGCTGTGCATGGCATGTAAATTACATTGCTCCACATACCGCTTTCTGCGTCATAATCGCCGCATCTTCCTGCCATTACGTTAGAATCTACATAAACGGGGTAAACCGGGTCGCAAACTGCGATTTTAGCGTCTTTTGAGAAAATTTCCTGAATTGCACCGGAGTCGCTTTTGGCACCATCGGATATGAAAACTTCGTCATCCGCAATGTCGCATCCTCTGCTTCTAAAGTCATTTTCTGCAACAGCCTTTCTAAGGAACTCATAACCAAGATCAGGAGCATATCCTCTGAAGGTCTCTGCATTTGCCTGCTCGTCAACAGCTTTGTGAAGTGCTTCTATAACAGCCTTTGGAAGAGGCTGTGTTACATCTCCGATTCCTAATCGAATGATTTTTTTATCCGGGTTAGCCTCAGCAAAAGCAGTAACTTTCTTGGCAATAGTGCTGAAAAGATAGCTTCCGGGTAATTTTAAGTAGTCTTCATTTGGCTTAAACATAGCATTTTCTCCTTGAATAATGAAACATTTTACTATTATTATATTTGTACTGGTCGTGCACAATTAAATTTGTAAACTATCCTACACCTTTTTTGTATAATTGTATACAGATTTTTCTTATGTTTTTATTTCAAGGGTGGTTTTTATTGTGGTAAAGTGTTAAACTGTCTTAAATGCGAGGAGAGAAAACTATGAAATTTACAAAGATGCATGGTTGCGGCAACGATTATGTTTATGTGGATGGCGGAAAAGAGAAAATTTCTCAGGATAAAAAATCCGAACTGGCTGTTAAAGTATCCGACAGGCACTTTGGAATAGGCTCGGATGGCCTTATCTTTATAAATCCTGTTGAAGATGAGAATATAGACTTTGAGATGGAAATGTACAATGCAGATGGTTCACGTTCTGAGATGTGCGGAAACGGAATCAGATGCGTTGCTAAATTTGTATATGATAAAGGGCTTACAGATAAAAAGAATCTTACTATAGTAAGTGCCGGTAAAAAGAAATATATAAGCCTTACTATTGGTGAAGATAATAAAGTTTCTTTTGTAAAAGTAGATATGGGAGCACCTATTTTGAATGCAGTAGATGTTCCGGTTGATGTGCCTTCTGAAACACTTACAAAGTCAGATGATTATGGAACACTTGCTCTTTCTGCGCCTATTAATGCAGCAGAAAGAGATTGGAAAATGACCTGCGTTTCTATGGGCAATCCACATGCAGTTGTTTTCCTTCCTGAGGAAGAAAGTCTGGACTCTTTTGATATAGAAAAGATTGGTCCTAAGTTTGAGAATCATAAGTTCTTCCCAAGAAGAATCAATACAGAATTTGTAAAGATTGATGACAGAAATAATGTACACATGAGAGTGTGGGAGCGTGGAACCGGTGAGACACTTGCCTGTGGAACAGGATGCTGTGCTACAGCAGTTGCCTGCATTTTGAATCATCTTACAGATAACGAAGTCACTGTTCATGTTCTTGGCGGTGACATTAAGATATCCTGGGACGGTAAGGCAGATTCTTCTGTATTTATGGAAGGTCCGGCGACTACTGTTTTTGAAGGAGAAATTGAGATTTAATAGAGGTATTTTATGAAGTTGATAAAGAAGTTTATTCCATATTACAAGCCATACATTGGAGTGTTTTTGTTGGATCTTTTGTGTGCGTCGATTCTTTCGCTGATAGATTTAGCTTTCCCACAGTTTTTAAGAATCCTTCGCACTACACTTTTTTTGGAAGAGCCAAAGGTTATTTTGGGAAGGCTTGGAGTTATAGCTCTTTTGCTGCTGGTTATGTATACCGTCAGGTCGTTTTGCAGATGGTACGTAACTTACCAGGGACACATGATGGGTGCCAGGATGGAATCCGGAATGAGAAGGGAACTCTTTGACAGATTCGAGGCTTTCTCTTTTTCCTATTATGACACCCATAATACCGGCGAGATGATGAGCAAACTGGTCTCAGACCTTTTTGATATATCTGAGCTTGCGCATCACGGCCCGGAAAACATCTTTATTTCTATAGTTAAGATAGTTGGTTCATTTATTCTTCTTATGAGAATAAACGTTTATATGACACTTTGCTTGGTGGCAGTGGTATTTTGCATGGCTTGTTTTTCAATAAGCCAGAATAAAAAGATGAGGGCAACCTTTTCCGATAACAGAAAAAAGATTGCCGGAATCAATTCTTCTCTGCAGGATACTCTTGGTGGAATCAGAGTAGTTAAGTCTTTTACCGGAGAGGATATAGAGCTTGAAAAGTTCGACAGAAGCAACATAGCATTTCTTGATTCCAAGCAGGCTAACTACAGGCAGATGGCAATCTTCAATTCAGGCAATAACTTTTTTGAAGGACTTATGTTTATAACTGTTCTTGTTGCCGGAGGATTTTTTATCGCAAAAGGACAGATGACAGGGGAAGATCTTGCTATCTATGCCCTTTATATCAATATCTTCATCAATCCTGTCAATGTGCTTGTTGAGTTTACAGAGCAGCTTCAAAAGGGACTGGCAGGTTTTGAGAGATTTGTGGAAGTTATTGATACAATGCCTGAAATTCTGGACAAGGCAGATGCCGGAGAACTAAAGGATGTTAAAGGAATTATTGATTACGAAGATGTTTCTTTTTCCTATGGTGATGAAGAGTCAGTTCTCGACCATATTAACCTTCACGTTGATGCCGGAAAGAGCGTTGCTATTGTTGGACCTTCAGGCGGAGGAAAGACCACGCTGTGCTCGCTTCTTCCAAGGTTCTATGATGTAACAGGCGGACGAGTAAAGATTGACGGAACGGATATTAGAGATGTGACTCAGAAATCGCTTAGGTCTTTTATCGGAATTGTTCAGCAGGATGTATATCTTTTCAATGGTACGGTAAAAGAGAATATTGCTTATGGAAAGCTTGATGCCACAATGGAGGAAATTGTGGAGGCTGCCAGAAGCGCAGACCTTTTAGAGTTTATTGAGAGCCTCCCAAACGGCTTTGATACACAGGTCGGAGAAAGAGGCGCAAGACTTTCAGGTGGTCAGAAACAGAGAATTGCGATAGCGAGAGTATTTTTAAAGAATCCTCCGATTCTGATTCTTGATGAAGCAACAAGTGCTCTTGATAATGAGAGTGAGCGCTATATTCAGGAAAGTCTCGATAAGCTTGCGGTGGGCAGAACGACAATTACTATTGCCCACAGGCTTTCTACTATTCTTGGAGCAGATGAGATAATTGTTCTTGATGAAGATGGAATCAAGGAGAGAGGAACACACAAAGAGCTGATAAAAACCGGCGGTCTGTACGAAAAGTACTATCGCATGCAGCTTGGGACTATTTAAACAAGGAGCGCATTATGAGTTGGGAAGAAAATTTAAGAAAAGTTGTTCCGTATACACCGGGCGAACAGCCAAAGATTAAGAATATCATCAAACTTAATACTAACGAGAATCCTTATCCACCGGCACCCAAGGTTGAGGAGATGATTCGAAAATATGATGTGTCAGATTTCAGGAAATATCCTGACCCAACCTGTTCAAGGCTTGTGGGTGCCATTGCTGATTTTTATAAGGTAGATAAAGAAAATGTATTTGTGGGCGTTGGCTCTGATGACGTACTTGCCATGTCGTTCCTTACATTTTTTAACTCTGATAAAGAGATTCTTTTCCCTGATATCACATATTCTTTTTATGATGTATGGGCTGAGCTTTACAGGATTCCTTACAGACAGGTTCCGCTTAAGGAAGACTTTACAATAAATCCTTCTGACTATTTTGTCCCCAACGGCGGCGTTGTTATAGCCAATCCCAATGCTCCGACAGGTGTTGAACTTCCACTTAAGAATATAGAAGAGATTGTCAAAAGAAATCCTGATGTCGTAGTAATTGTTGATGAAGCTTATGTTGACTTTGGCGGAGAATCAGCACTTCCTCTTATTGAGAAATACGAAAATCTTCTTGTAGTGCAGACTTTTTCAAAATCAAGATCTATGGCAGGAATGAGGATCGGTTATGCATTCGGAAGCAAGAAGCTCATTAAATATCTTTCCGATGTGAAATTTTCTTTTAACTCATACACTATGAATATGCCTGCTCTTGAGCTGGGCGCTCTGGCAATAGAAGACAGAGAGTACTTTGAAAAGACAAGACAGATGGTTATAGATACCAGAGAACGAGCAAAGGTACAGCTAAAGGAACTGGGCTTTGAGTTTGGTGATTCCAAGACCAATTTCATATTTGCCAAGCATCCTGACAAGTCCGGTAAAGAGATATTTGCTTATCTGCGAGAACATGATATAATAGTGCGTCGCTTTGACTTACCAAGAATAAGTGAGTATCTCAGAATCTCCATAGGAACTGATGAGGAGATGGATACCCTTATCAAAGTTTTGAAGGAGATTGTTTGATGTTAAAAGAATACTTGATCGTTTTTTTGATTTCTATGGTTCCACTTGTTGAGCTTAGAGGAGCAGTGCCTTATGCAATAGCTATGGGACTTCCGGTTCTTCCAAGCTATATAATTGCTATTATAGGAAATATGATTCCTATGCCTTTCATTTTCTTCTTTGCAAGAAAGGTTCTTGAGTGGGGCAAGGATAAGCCTGTTATCGGCGGCTTCTTTACATTCTGTCTTGAAAAAGGACATAAGGGTGGAGAAAAGCTTAAGGAGAAAGCCGGAAAAGGTCTTTACTGGGCGCTTTTCTTATTTGTAGGTATTCCGCTTCCCGGAACAGGAGCCTGGACAGGAACACTTGCAGCTTCAATCCTTGATATGGATTTCAAGAAGAGCGTAAGAGCTGTAATCAGCGGAGTAGTACTTGCAGGTCTTATAATGGGACTTGGAACCAAAGTAGTAATGCTGATCGGTGGTTTGTTCTAAATTAAATAGATGTGATAAAATACGAAAAAGGGTTTTGACATATGTAAAATAGTCAAAACCCTTTTTGAAACAGTATAGGTATTTTGGAAAAGGATATGATTATGGATGCATATACAGATTTTGCGACAGTTTATGATACATTCATGGATGAGACACCATACGAAGTATGGGGGAATTATGTTGCTGAACTAATAGAAAAGTATGGGGTATCAAAGCCTCTTTTAAAAGAAAAAGCAGCAGAGACTGATTCGTCTGATATCGCAGAAGACAGCGAAGAGGCAATTGCACAGGAGCGCAATCTTATAGTAGAACTTGGCTGCGGAACCGGAAACTTTACTCTTGAAATGGCCAAAAAAGGCTACGACATTATGGGAATTGATATATCGCCTGAAATGCTTGATATTGCCAGAAATAAGGCTTCAAAGGAAGGCTTTGATCTCATGTTCCTTGAGCAGGATATGAGTGAACTTGATCTGTACTGCACAGCAGGAACAATTGTCAGCGTATGTGACAGCGTGAACTATCTTACTGATCCTGAAGATGTGATTACAACCTTTAAACTGGTCAATAATTTCCTTTTCCCCAAGGGCATTTTTATCTTTGATTTCAACACTGTTCACAAATACAGAGATGTGATCGGCAATGCCACAATAGCAGAGAACCGCGATGACTGCAGCTTTATATGGGACAACTATTACTACGAAGAAGACCATATCAATGAATATGACCTTTCCATATTTGTGATGCAGGACGAAAAGAACAACATCTTCAAGCGCTTTCAGGAGACCCACTATCAGAGAGGTTACACAATTGAAGAAATGATATCTTTTGTTAAAGAAGCAGGTCTTGAATTCATTACGGCAATAGACGCTGATACACACGAAAACGTAACACCTGACAGCGAGAGAATCTATATTGTAGCCCGTGAAAATGGTAAGTAATCTTAAGAAAGAAAAAGTACAAAAATATGCGGATGACAGATGTTTTTGAAATAGTGGATAATCCTAATAATGTCAGTTGCAAGAAAGATGTAGTTGGCGTTTTCTATTGTAATGAAGATTATGAAAAGGCAAGAGTTATTGCCAGAGATGTGGCGGCATTATACGATTGCACACTTTTTATTTCAAAATGCAGGGAAAACGAAATTTCTTTGGAAGAGCTGAAGGCAGTCTTAAGCGAGATGTCTATGGCTGTTTTTGTTGTGTCAAGGAAGTTTATCTTAGAAGACAATGTCGCCAAAAACCTGGTTCTAAGAAATGCAATTGCTGCCAGAGTTAAGCTTCTCCCAATACAGATAGAAGATGGAATAGAACAGCTCTTTGACGATAATATAGGACACTTTCACCTAATAAACATGCTAAGTAGTGAATACAAAATTCTTGTTGA
>JAEEGF011213084.1_pt1 | contig 22338 bp, 30 predicted proteins | sample 9134171 | NCBI WGS metagenome assembly JAEEGF01 (sample SAMN16246542, study PRJNA631951) | gut metagenome | biome: gut microbiome; feature: rumen; material: AP-attached | host: Bos | place: Iran: Karaj | collected 2018-10 | reverse complement strand
CATAGCGGCAACTTCTGTAAATGCATATGAAGCATATGCAGCAGCCTCGTTACCGTCCATGGTTTTCATGTTTCTTGCCATTTTAATTCCTCCTACCTTTTTTATTTGAAATTTTTTTGGCTTTTTATACACAATTGTCAGTATACGACAATTCATGTGCTAAAAACTTGATTAGCATCAAAAAATGCGCAAAAAATCCCGTTCACAAACCTTTCCTCCCATGAAAAAGCAGTTGTGTACGGTAGTTTTTTCCTGTTTCTGCCGTCTTTCATAGTACCATTTTTGCCACAGATTGTCAGCCAATTTATACAATTTTTATCATTTAATCTGATAAAACTTTTCATTATTACTATTGATAAAAAACTTTTCTTATATTATCATAAAGCTGTGGCAGAGGCCCGGACGGCAAACCGCTCTGCTATTTTCTATCAAGGCTTTTTTATTTTAACAAATGGAAGGAGATTTTAATTATGGCATACGTTATTAGTGATGGCTGCATCAGCTGTGGATCATGCGCTGCTCAGTGCCCTGTTTCAGCTATTTCTCAGGGAGATACTCAGTACGTTATCGATGAAGGCACATGCATCGACTGCGGTTCTTGCGCAGCTCAGTGCCCTGTATCAGCCATTTCACAGGGTTGAGTCCAAGCAGGTAAATAACAAAGAGCAGTTCGTCGAGTTTACTCGAACGACTGCTCTTTTTTATTTACCTATTTGGCGAAGCCAAATGAACGAGGAAATGCCCTGCATTTCCGAGTGCGCTTAGACTAACCTATCTCCGCCGGCACATCCCTGCGTTTCCGAGTGCATCGGCCTCACCTTGATTTCTCCATATTGGCAAACTTGGTAAACTGAGGCAGCCAGAGCAGTTCAACAGTTCCGATGGGGCCATGCCTCTGCTTGGCTATAATTATCTCCGCAACTCCCTTTTTCTCCGTATCCTTATTGTAATAATCATCTCTGTAGATGAACATAACCATGTCGGCATCCTGCTCGATGGCTCCGGACTCACGAAGATCGGAAAGCATGGGCCTGTGATCCGGCCTTTGCTCAACTGCACGGGACAGCTGGGAAAGAGCTATGACAGGCACATTTAGCTCCCTGGCAAGGGCCTTAAGGGATCTTGATATCTCTGAGATCTCCTGCTGCCTGGACTCTGAGCTTCTTCCTGTTCCGCCCGTCATCAGCTGCAGGTAGTCGATGATGATGACCTGCAGGTCGTACTCCATCTTATACTTACGGCACTTGGACCTGAGTTCCTGAATGGAAATACTGGGTGTGTCGTCTATTATCAGCTTGGAAGCACCAATAACTCCGGCGCTCTCAATAAGATTCTCCCACTCAAGGTCTGAGAGGTTACCTGTTCTTATGTGCTGCGAATCAACATGGGATTCCATGGAAAGGAGACGGTTAACAAACTGCTCCTTGGACATTTCCAGTGAAAACATGGCAACACATTTGTTGTCATGAAAGGCCATGTACTCCGCAATGTTAAGGACAAAAGCCGTCTTACCCATGGCAGGTCTTGCCGCAATGAGGATAAGGTCAGAAGGCTGGAAGCCCGCTGTGTTGTAGTCAAGGTCGATGAATCCTGTGGCATTACCTGTTACATTGCCCTTCATCTTGCTGGCCTTCTCAATCCGGTCTAGGGCGTTCATTACAACCTTGTCTATGGGCACAAAGTCCCCGGTATTCCTCTTCTGGGTTATCTGGAATATATTCTTTTCAACATCATTGAGGATCCCCTCCATGTCCTCTGCATCGGTATAGCAGGTATTGATGGTCTCCTCGCTGACATGTATGAGCTTTCTTAAAGTGGATTTCTCGGCAACGATCTGCGCGTAGTACTTGACATTGGCCGATGTGGGAACCGCATCTACCAGCTGTGCCATGTACTCAGTGCTTGAAATCTGGGGCGACACATTCTTTTCCCTGAGCCTGTTCTGAAGTGTTACGGGGTCCACCGCACTTCCGGACTTGTTCAGTTCCACCATGGTCTCAAAGATGACGCCCAGCTGCTTACTGTAGAAATCCTCAGGATTGACGATTTCGGACGCTATCTCTATGGCGTCCTTGTTCATTAACATCGCGCCCACCACGGACTGTTCCGCCTCAATGCTGTTGGGGGCGACGCGCTTAAGCAGGTTTTCTTCAGGCATATTACTGTTCCTTTACCCTTACTTTCAAAGTTGCTGTTACCTTAGGGTGGAGCTTTACAGGGATCTCGTAGGTACCAAAGGCCTTGATGGGTTCGGGCATCTGAAGCTTCTTTTTGTCGATGTCAAAGCCGAACTGCTCCCTGGCAGCATTTACGATCTCCTTGGAGGAAACTGAACCGAAGACTCTTCCGCCCTCGCCTGCCTTCATTGTCACATCGATGGTCTCTTTTTCCAGCTTCTCGCCGTAGGCCTTGGCCTCATCAAGCTGCTGCTGGGCAACTATGCTGTCCCTCTTCTGCTGGTTCTTGAGCTCGTTGAGGTTCTTCTGTGTGGCCTCAACACCCAGCTTCTTGGGAAGGACAAAATTCCTTGCATAGCCATCGCTTACCTTAACTATCTCTCCCTTTTTACCAAGGGTCTTAACATCTTCCAATAAAATTACCTGCATTATTATAACTCTCCTTCATCTATCATTTGATCCAGTGTTTTCTTAAGTACCGCTATGGCCTCGGAGGCTGAAACGCCCTCCATCTGGCAGCCGGCAGAGCTCATGTGGCCTCCGCCTCCAAGCTTCTCCATGATGACCTGTACATTGACCTCATCAATGGACCTGGCGCTGACATAGATCTGACCCTGGTACTCGGTGCATACAAAGCTGGCCCTTACACCCTTGATGTTCAAAAGCTCGTTGGCAGCCTGGGCTCCCACGATGGTGGGGCTTGATATCTCGTCGTTGGAAAGAACGGAGATGGCAAATCTGCTGCGGTAGATCTCCGCCTGGGACACTGTATCGGCCTTGGCCTTGTACTCCCCGGCGTCCTCCCTGAAGAGCTTCCTGACCCTGGTGACATCTGCGCCGTTCCTCCTGAGGAACGCTGCTGCCTCAAAGGTCCTGACACCTGTCTTGTTCATAAAGTTGTTGGTGTCAACTATCATTCCGGAGTAAAGACTGTCTGCCTCCTCGTTGCGGATCTTGACGTTGTCACCGATGTACTGCAGTATCTCTGAAACCATCTCGCAGGCTGAGGAAGCATAGGGCTCCACGTAGGAAAGTGTGGCATTTTCTATGACCTCCGTGCCCTGTCTGTGATGATCAAGGACCACTATGGTCTTGCAGAACCTTAATAGCTCAGGACACTCCGTGATACTGGGCTTGTTGACATCCACCACCACCAGCACCGTGTTGTTGCCTGCCACATCTATGGCCTGCTGGTTGCTGATGATCATGTCATCCTCGTACTCCGGATTGTTCTTGAAAAGATCTACCAGCGGCTGCATGGATGTGGTGACATCGTTAAGTACAATGTGGCACTTCCTGTCCAGGGTCCTTGCGATCCTGTAGATACCGACAGAGGATCCGAAGCTGTCCACATCTCCGATCCTGTGACCCATGACAATGACATTGTCCTTGCCGGAAATGATCTCTCTGAGGGCGTGGGCTTTGACTCTGGCCTTAACCCTGGTACTCTTTTCCATCTGCTGGCTCTTGCCGCCGTAGTAGGAGATGCTGTCGGCGCTCTTAACCACCGCCTGATCTCCGCCTCGACCAAGGGCCACATCGATGGCGTTTCTCGCAAACTCGTAGTTCTGAGCATAGGACAGGCCGTTGAGTCCTATGCCGATACTCAGTGTCACCGCCATCTCGTTGCCGATGTTGACGGTCTTGACGTCCTCTAGGATATCAAACTTCTGCTCCCTTAAGAGCTCGCAGGACTTCTTGGGCATCACTATGAAGTACTTGTCCTTCTCGATCTTCTTGGCAATACCGCTGGCAGAGGCGATGTACTTGTTGATCTTTCTGTCTATAAGGGCTGTCAAAAGAGATCTCCTGACCTCCTCAACGCTGTCCAGTGCCTCCTCGTAATTGTCCAGGTAGATAAGTCCTGCTGTAAGGGACTGGTTGTCAACCTCGCGGATGGCAAGCTTAAGGGCAGTCTCATCAAAGAGATACACCGCGATAAGGCTTCCCTCATAGCCTTCAGCGTCTATTATATCGCTGTTCATGGCCATCTCCTGAAGGGATATGCGCTTCATCTTGATGGTGTAGTTGCTGTTCTCATACTCAAGCTCGTAGGATACCTCGTCGTACCCCTCCGGGAGCTTGTCCATGGTGATGCTGGGGAACAGTGAAAAGATGGACTTCTTGAAGCCCTTCTCCTGGTGGATCACCTTCTCAAAGGCGATATTGCTCCAGACCACCTTGCCGCTGTCATCAAGGACTGCATGGGGCAGGTCCAGCTCTCTTAAGAGCTTTTTCTGGATCTGGCCATACTCCGTGGCAAAGCTCACCAGCTCATTCATAATGATGGGCTTGCTGTAGAAGTTCATGTACAGAACCGCTATCAGATAAAGACCTGTGAATGCAAGAAGTATCAGACCCGCCGTAAAGTTCACCGTAAAAACGGCGGCGTTGACAAATACCAAAAGAATCCCAAGATATGTAAAGACTCGAAGGTACGACTTGAGCCTTCCCTTTAGTTTAACTCTGTTATTATTAGCCATAAAGAATGTCCTCTTCCCCAACAATCTGGACGCTGATCTTTGTAATGATCTTCTTACAGTATAGCACAAAGCGACCGGTCTTTGTTACGTTTACTGTGGCGGTTGACCGTAAGGGCCATTGTCAGGCGCCTGGAGCCTTTGAAGCCTCTTTTTCTTCTGATTGGTAACAGCTATCACAATAAGCATAATGGCCAGTATCACAAAGAATGCCACTGTCCATACAATAAGAAGCAGTTTGAAATCAAAGAGCGAAAACTCCCCATGGATACGGTTATCCGGCCCCAGCTCCAGAAGGTCCCACTCAAGAGTCCGTCCGTCATCGGAAACCCTGGTGGCATTGCTGTCCGTTGCCTTTACAGGGAGCTTCACCACAAAGGTCATGTACCCTCCGGACATATTGAAGTAGCTCTTGTAGCTGCTTATCTCAGAGGCATAATCACTGCCAAACACGGTCCAGTCCAGAGTGTACTTAAATCCGTCCCTGGTAAAAGAAATGTCTCCCATGCCTTCCGATATCTCAGAGTCCGAGTCCTCCATGGATTCTTTAAGTTCCTCTGCAGAAATATCCTCTCTGCTGATCAGAATGCCTTCAAAGCCGTCCTCTTCATAATCCTCGACAGTCCAGCCCTTATCTATATAGTCCTGTTTATCAGCATCAGATATAAAATCACCCCCAAGGCCGTAGTCTGAGACTGATACCATTGCCATGAGGATTGACACATCCATCCTGCCGTTCTTCCTGACATTTACCGTGGTATTGAATCTGACACAGCCGGTGAGGCAAATAACGCACATCATCATTATAAGAAGTGCCCTGAATCGCTTCATAACTCATCCTCCTTTTTTACATATAAATACACTAACAAGGAATGACCTCCTTCGCAAGTGCAAGCATCCATTCGCTTGCCGGTCTTGTGCAACAAAAGACGGTGCCTGTGCGCATCTATGATACGTACAGGCACCGTTCCTTAGGCCTTGATCAAAAAGACATTTTATCTGTGCATGGGGCATACGATATATCTTCTTCTGTAAATCCCGAAAAATCTAAGAATCTTATCAAATGTAGTCATGTTATTTTCCTCCTTCGCTTTTTGCTTTCTGTATATTTATACGAAGAGAAAAAACTTGTGGCAAAAATTTTTTTATTCTTTTGCCATCTTCCGTATAACTATCGGCCAGATGCACATTGCAAAGAGCAGCATCAGGCAGCGGCAAAGGAAATTGCCCCAGTGTTGGCCAAATGCGGCAACAATGGTTGCGGGGCCAAAGTACTCTTTCCAGGAAAAGGAAAGTCCTGCTCCGACGCAGACCAGAATCGGAAGGTTCTCTGCACGGGTCGGGATCTCGTAGTGAATGTAATGGCGGTCAAGGAAGCTGCCCACCAAAAATCCAAGGAAGGCGCCGCAGGCCTTGAAGCAGTCATTCATCATCTTGGAAGGATCCACAAGAAGATTCCCTGCGTCGTCGTAGTCCATGGGATAGCTCTTTAGCTTGATATAGGCGATTGCGGCAAATACCACAACGAAACCCACTGCTGTCAGTATATCTATCAGCTTCTCATTGCCTTCAAGCTTCTGTGATGCATAATAAATCACGCCAATGATGATCACAGATTCTATCATGCCCACAAGAACGTCCTGGGGAGTGTGTACCCCAAGGAAATTCCTGGAAAATCCCGTCAGCAGGATCAGAACGATACTGGTTATTGCAAGCCATTTGCGCTTGTCCTTCTGCCACAGGAAGATGCTTCCATAGATGGTCGTACCGGTCTTGGTATGTCCGCTTGGAAAAGAGTAACCTGTAGCTGCCACCTTGGAATCCCCTGCCGGCTCTATGAGATCCGACCTTATCCAGGGACGGTATGCACAGACCGTCAGCTTTATGACTCCGTTTATCAGTTCCCCTGTCCAGTGTCCTGTGAGGAAGAAATACCCCCACTTTTTGTCCACTCCCCAGAAGATCACAAAGGGCAAAAACGGAAGAACATCCACCGCAAATTTGGATATAGCGTTGAACAGTTCGTCAAATATGCCTCCCGTGGCATTCCTCAGCTCCTGCAGCAATAAAAGATATTGAATATCAAATTCCATTTTCTCCACCTCTTTCTTTGGTCCTAAGGGGTACCGCTTGCGGTGGATCCCTTAGGACGGTCTACAGTTTTCATAACTTGCTTTACACTATCTTATATAATTACGAATTCTTAAAACCATTATAACCAAACTTCTGCATCATTTCCCCACCCCTGAGACAAGTCCTCTTACGAAAAATTTCCTGAAAAAGGGGTATACCAGAATAATTGGCAGGATGATAAGGCTTGCAAGGGCCATCCTGAGGGACTCCGTTGGAATAACGCCTGTGACAGCACCGCTGATATTCTCGTTGGATGACAGGTAGGATGCGCTTTTTTCCATGTTGTATAAGATGTACTGCAGAGTGTACAGCTGGCTGTGCCCGGAATCAGTGTAGATAAGGTTCTCATACCAGCTGTTCCAGTACGCAAAGGCCTCAAAAATGCCGACTGTCAGAAGGATGGGCGTGCTCATGGGAAGCACAAATTGAAAATACAGCCTGAACTCAGAGGCTCCATCCAGCCTTGCAGCCTCCATTACCTCCTCAGAGATGTTCCTGATAAAGTAGGTGCGCATGACTATGATATACCAGCTGGAGCAGGCTCCGGGAAGTATCAGCGCCAGTAAAGAGTTTTTAAGTCCCAGCAGCTGCGTGTTCACAACATAAGTTGCAGCCAGACCGCCGCTGAAAAACATGGGAATCACCACAAGCCACGTCAGGCATTTGCGCAGGCTGTAATCCTTATTACAGAAAACATAAGCCATGGTACTGATAAGGAAAAGAGAAAGAACCGTTCCCACCAGTGTCACTGCAAAGGTCACTCCAAAGGACCTGATTATGTTTCCTGCATTATGAAAAATATATGTATATGCATCTGCGGACCACTCCGAAGGAATAAACCTGTATCCGTTGTGGACGATAGACTCTTCCGACGAGACCGAAACCGCCATGATAAGGACAACGGGTAAGACCATAAAGATCGACACCAGGATCATCAGGATACTAAGTACCAGGTCCGGCCCTTTTTTCAGTCCTTTTATATATCCTCCGGATCTTAAATCTCTCATAGAATCCCCCCTTCCGGATCGATCACCTTGACCAGGGCGTTGGCCAGGATCAGCAGTATACATCCGATACCGTTCTGTATCAGACTTGCAGCTGTGGAAAAGCCATAGTTAGACTGTTCCATCAGCGCTTTGTAGACATAAACATCAATTGTCTCAGTGGTGCTGAGTATGGAGCCCGCATTGCGGGTCACCTGATAGAACAGCCCGAAATCCGTAGAAAGAATATGTCCCAGGTTCAGAAGCATCAGGACCACCACCATATTCTTAAGCTGCGGCAGGATCACGTATCGTATGACCTGTCGCACTGATGCCCCGTCTATGGCAGCGCAGTCATACAGATCCGGATCGATACCGCAGATATTGGCGTAGTATATCAGCATGGAGTATCCGGAATTTTTCCATATCTGTACAAGAACCAGGATAAACGGCCAGATTTGCGGCCTTAGATAAAAGTTTACAGGCTGTGCGCCAAAGTTCTCCATCACGGAATTTATCATTCCTTTATCTGCAGAAAGAAAGGCATAGACAAAATAGCTTACTACGACCCAGGACATAAAATGCGGAAGCAGCATGCATATCTGTGCAAAAGACCTTACAATATCAGAATGAATATAAGAAAGAACCACAGCAAAAGTAATCGGGACGATTATCCCGAGGGCAAGAAATGCAAGATTATACAAAAGAGTGTTGCGAACCACTCTCATGATCTGGGGATTAAGCATCAGGAACCGGAAATTGGAAAGCCCTACCCAGTCGCTCCCGTAAAAAAGGCTGTAAAAATACCCCTTACCCGGGATCAGGCGGTAGCGCTTAAATGCCATGATGATCCCGAATACCGGCAGGTAGCAGAAAGTGATATACCAGATAACCGCAGGCAGAGACAGAAGCGAAAGCTCAGTATTCTTTTTATGAATGCTTCTCCTCTTTTTCATAAAGCTCCCTGTATTGAGCGCATCCTGCGATCAGCTCGTCATGAGTTCCCTCAGCAATTATGCAGCCATTCTGCAGGTAAAGGATCCTGTCCGCCCCCACAATTGTCGAAAGCCTGTGGGCAATGATTATCACGGTACATTTTCCCTTGATCCTCTCAAGGGACTTGCGTATGCTGTCCTGGGTCACGTTGTCAAGGGCACTGGTGGCCTCATCAAGGAGAAGTATCCTGCTATCACGAAGAAGCGCCCTTGCAATGGCAAGCCTCTGGCGCTGTCCTCCCGACAGACTGATTCCCCCCTCTCCCACGACAGTATCATATTTATCCGGCTTTTCCTCGATTTCCTCATCAATGCACGCAAGGGTCGCAGCAGCCTTCATTTCACTTTCTGTCATATCCGTTTTGACTATGCGCAGGTTATCACGTATGCTCATCTGGAAAATATACGGAGTCTGGGTCACAACGCTCATACTGCCGCGAAGTGAATCCCTGTCCAGATCCTTTATATCTATCCCGTCTATGGTCACAGTACCGGAAAAAGGATCGTACAGCCTGCTTATGAGATTCATGATGGTTGTCTTTCCGGATCCGCTTCTGCCGACCAGAGCAACGGTTTCACCGGGCTTGATCTTAAAGCTCAGATCCCGAAGCACCCATCTTGTAGAGGTTTTGAGCTTACGTGCATTATAGGAAAAGCTTACCTTCTTAAACTCTATTTCTCCACGAAGATTCTCATTATGGACATTTCCAAAGGTCTCCTTCGGGAAAATCCTGTCATCCGTTATGTCACGAAGTCTCTCACTGGACAGGTTGAACTGGGTGACGAAATCAAGAATGGTCCCAAGAAGCGTTATAGCCGGAGTTCCAAGACTTGTGTAATAGTTAAAAAGAACCAGAGCAGATGCGATTGTCAGCTGCCCTCCGAACAAAAGTCCACCTAAAAGTGCTATAAATACAAGTGCTCCGCTTTCACGTATTGACGAATTAAAGAGCCTGTACATTCTGTTGCCGGCGTCCCATTTCATCCTGGAGTCATTGGCATTGGTGATACGCTCCCGAAGGTCATTCTCAAACTGCTGCTGGGCATTTAGCAGTTTAATGTCCTTTCCGCCTCGTATCATCTCACCGACAATACCGGTATATCTTTCGGCGTAATTCCTGTATACGCGCCCGTTGGCACGGGAAACCTTCTGCCGCCGCAGTTCAAGTGCAATCTGCACAGTCAGAAGCACCAGCACCACAATGAACACAAAGGGATTCACAATAAGCATTGCTGCCAGTATTCCGAAATACTGACAGATCTGGGAAATATTATCTGCCAAAGTAGAGAAGGCGGTGGCAAGGTTGGACGTATCAACCGTCAGCCTTTGGATAAAGAGTCCTGTTCCGTTCTCTTCTATTTCCTTGTTCTGGATCCTGAGCACATTCTCCGATATCTCTGCCTCAAGCAGAGTCAGCGTCCTGTTGTACACAACGTTATAGGCCCAGTTACAGCCGGCCATTATTCCCGCAGAGGCCAGATTTACAGCAAAGAGCGACAGAGCTGTCCACAGCACCTGATAAATAGCAACATCCGTCAATTCCACAATGATCCTTGCATTCAGGATAGGGGCCACTATCAGAAAAAGTACGCTTACAAGCTGAAGCGCCGCTGCAAGGATAAGAAATTTCTTACTGTGTCTGGTATATTGCCAGGTAAAGATCAGATTTTCTCTAAGGGATCCTCTTGTTTCAAACCTGTAGGTTATGATATTCCTTGCCACCCGGCTTCTTTCATATTGATAAGAAGGCGCAGCTTCCCACCCATGCAGGGTTTTGATAAGTACCAGTGAATCTGTATTTATCAGGGGGTTGTGCTCATCCCCCTCAACTTCTACGCGGATGAAAAAGGCATTTCTCCGCTTCTGTGTACTGACTGATACCACAGTATTGTCAGAAAGAACCCTGAGGTAATCCAGAAGGATCTCTTCCAACGTCAGCCTGAAACGCAGGCGGTCTTCCTTGAGCCCCCCTGCTCTTTCAAGGTTTAATAGAGCTTCACTGACAATCCTGTCTATTGAGTTGTTATCCAATACCTCTTTAATCTTCATAGGCTTTTAATTGAATTTCTCAAGATATTCATCTAGCTGTCTCTGTGCTTCTTCTCTGACCTTATCAAGGCCTGCTGCCTCCATCTGGGATCTGATCTCTTTTACAGCCTCATCAGTGTCAACTGTACCTGTGACAAGCTCAGCATTGTAGCTGCTCCAGATAGCATCAAGAGCCGCAATTTCAGCTTCTACATTTGTGGGGTCAAAAGAAAATCCGTGAGTATCACTTATTTGGGCAATCTCATAGCCTTTATATACCTTTTCCCACTGCAGCGGATCTGCCAGAGTCTCCTTGTTGGCCGATACAACCGAGGCACTTATGGCAGGACCCGTAACAAAGTTGTCCTGCATATAATGATCATTTCCTTCAGCAGTGCGGATCACAGTATCTTCATAATACTCAAAGTGCTTACCCTCAATTCCGTATGCAAGGGTATCCCTGAACTGCCTGTCAGTGTACAAAAGCTCCATATACTTGAGGCATGCATCTACATTTTTTTCAGGAGCCGCCGCGTTTATGGCGATCAGCGAGCCCTGCTGGGTAGACCTTGACATGTTGGGGCCGATAAAGCGGACAAGCTTTACATTAAATCCATATGCCTCAGGGTCCGACCATCCCATGAACCCGGTCCATGCTGTCCCTGTCCGGACAGGGGTCTGTATAGACTTTGGAACTTCGTCAGTAGTTGCCGCATCAGGATTGATGTAACCAAGCTCATACCACTTATGAACAAGCCTTAACATGTCCATGTATTCTTCGTCATCAAAAACAGGAATGATCTTAGTCCCTTCAGGTGTTCCTGCCTTGCTGTACGGGATCACAAGATACTTGGACACGACCCTTTCATGAACCTGGAAAAGACCAAGTATGCCAACTCCCGGAAGGTAGTAGGGATACTCATCGGGATGATCCTCCTTATACTGTTTGAGATAGGGCTCTAAGTCTGCAAAGCTCATCTCATCCGGAAGAGTCATTCCCTTTTCTTTTTCAAAATAATCGCTGTTCATACGGAAGAACACCTCAGCCCCCAGGTCCTTGAGCATCGGCACTCCGTATATCCTGCCGTTGAGCGTTCCGATCTCCCACCAGGGATCCACAGCTTTATAAAGCTCAGGGGCAACTGCTTCTATCTTGTCTGTAATGTCATAGTAGTACCCCTTACCTGCATTGCCGTCAAAATCATTACACCAGTCACAGCTGAAAGCCATGTCGTAGTACTCTCCGGTCTGAAGATCCAGGTCGAACTGTTCCGTCGTCTTGTATATCATATTGACAGTGACACCGATCTTTTCAGCAGAGATCTCATTGGCTCTCTGGAGCACCTCCCTGGCATCATCAGGCATTGTGCCATCGGCCGTATAGGTCCACCAGGTAAGTTCTATGGGCTCGCCTGCTACTCCAGTATCAGCAGCAGCTCCGGCTTCTGCCGCTCCGTCTGTATTTGCATCGGCTGCGGCACCTGAAGCGCCATCGGTATTTGCATCAGCACTTACACCTGCAGACTCTTCAGAAGCGCTTCCTGCATCATTTACTGAATTCCCGCATCCTGAGAGCACCACCACTCCTGCAAGAATAAGTGACAGCCATCTTTTTTTCATAATACTGTGTCCTCCATGTCCTTTTTATACGCAAAGGATTCATGTATATCCATGCAAAATTTAGTTTATCATCTTTTATTATACATTATTTCGTAACCTATTTTATTATAATAAACGAAAAATGCCGTGACTGGCAGCAAAAAAGCAGCAGACCTGCGCTTTGATCTGCTGCCCAATAAGTTTTTCTTAATTATAGTCGTATCGCTTGATCTCACAATTCCTGATCCCGCAGGAAGAGAACTCCTCATTGTCCATCTCACGGAAATATGACTCAACAATCCTTACTATTCCGTTATGTGCAACCAGGATCACTTCTCTGTCTCCGGCCCTGATGTCGTCCAGGAGATTGTAAATTCTCTGTGCCATCTGGAGCATGGACTCCCCTGTCCCAAATCTGCTGGCCATATCCTTTTTGGCCTCATGGAACTCCTTGCCATCCCTGGGAGTTGACTCGTATCTTCCAAAGTTCTGTTCCTTGAGCCTCATCTCCACTTCCATGGGAATCCCTGTGATCTCTGAGATATGCCTTGCAGTCTCCCTGGCTCTGACCAGGGGAGATGTCAGAATCACATCCGGATGTATTCCCATCTCCAGGATCTTTCTGCCTGTTTGGACAGCCTGCTCATGCCCTTTTTCCGTAAGTTCTATATCTGTTGCACCACAGATCTTGTTCTCTACATTCCAGACGGTCTCGCCGTGCCTGATGAAATAAAAATGATCCATATAGCCCGTTTCTCCCTTTTCTTTAGTTACCTGATTATACCATTCCTCTGTCATGGCCTGAAGCGTGAGTTACAAACCATAAAAAAGAAACAGCTACGGTCATCCATAGCTGTTATCTTAAGCTCAATCATCATCCTCTGTACCAAGCCCATAGTACAGTATTTCGTTGTACCTGGCATTGGCCTGTTCTGCATCTTTCTTGTTGTGCCAGGCATCTATGTCACTGCATATAGCAAGCATTTCATCCACTATAAGCTCCGCGGTCCGGGGCTTAACGTTGTAAAGATAAGCCAGCATCCTGTCCATCGCTTTTGGGCTTCCAAGCTGTTTGGCAATCTGCTCTCCAAGTTCCTTTGGAAATCCCAGACTCCTTATCGCAGATACAAGCTCGTCTTTCTTTCTGCTCCATTCAATCTGATTTTCGGTCATAGCTTATTTATTTTGAAGCTTTCTTTGTAGCCTTCTTAGCTTTTTTCTCTTCCTTAACTGCAGCCTTTTCTACCTTCTTGGCACTGCTGATAAGCTTTTTAAGAATGTCTGCCTTGCCCAGATCTCCCTCAGCTGAAATCTTATGTGTAAGATAAGCAGCAACAACATCAAGCTTGCCTGACATCATATCAAGTATAGTCTGAGCATCAGCTGTCACAAGGATATCTCTGTCATTGTAGTCATAAGGCTGTACCTCTACCTTGCCATCCTTAACTTCCATATAGAAAGCACCTTCGCCTTCTCCTGTCACATTGTACTGAACTGCAAGATGATCTGAAATGCCTGATGCATCAGCCTTTGCGACAAGTTTCTGTGCTTCCTTTACGATCTCTTCATAAGTCATTTTCTTATTCCTCCTGTAAAAAAAGTAGCATTCAAAATCTACTCAATTTGTATTTCGATGTTTTCTCCTGTATCATCCGGAAAAAACTCTTTTCTAATATTCCTCCAAGTAAAAGACATTGTCAATTACATTTTCATCAGCTTTATGCAGATCTCTCGATGTTTTATATCTGCCTGGTTCTCTTCTTAGCTTACTTCCTGTTTTTTCATAACTCCACCTGGCTATATCTGCTATCAGGTCAAGCGGAAGGTCTCTGTCATTTGGCAGCTGTATCGCCCCTTTACTTGTCTTGTAGTCAATCAGCCGATCAGCAAATGCTTCTATAGCCTCGGGTCCCGGATACAATCCGATATGTTTCCTGGCCGGGGCAAAATGGATGATATTTCTTCCCTTCCAGAACGTTGGCATCCCCCAGGATATCCTCTCCTCAGCATCCGGTATAGCAGCGCAGATTGTCTTATGGATCAATTCCAGCCTGGGCCTGATCGTCTCATCCTGCTCACTTATATATTTTTCTATAGTTTTATTCTCCTGTCCCATTTTGCCCTCCAGACTCAATCCTCCCCTGTGCCACCTCCCCTAATCAAGGATTAATTGCGGCTTAAAATCCAGGTAATCCCCTGATACAAGTGAATACTTTACACTATTATGCATCCGCCACATCACTATAACAATTATACCCCTTAATTATTTTTTCACTTAGTTCTTTTAATATGTTTATAACTTACTTGTAAGTACGTGTTACAATGAAGAGACACTGTTAAGCAGCGCCTGTTTTTGATCATTCAACGTGTAGTCGAAAACCGTTCCGGTTCTGTCAATTCTGAAGCCAAGAGCTTCAAAATATGTCTCAAACGTCACTATGTAGTTATTTCTGTCTGCACATATATAGACTATACAGCGCAGGTCATCAACCGCTTCTGTCAGGTTTTTCTGCTCCATCCAGGAAATCATTTGCTCCTCTGCCTCATATTGTTCAGACAATGGCATTTTCATATATTCAAATCTGAGTCGTTCCTCTACTATAGCGCTGCTGATCTGACTTCGCTTATATGCACTGCCAACCATCATATAGATGATATAGGCCATGGCAGCCTGCGGGTCATATTTTTTTCTTCCTCTGCTGAAGCTGCAGATAGCATCCGGATACTTGTAAGATTTCTTATTTGTGCTCATTTTTTCCTCCATAATCACAACGTTTGTAGTTCCATATTCAGTTTTCAAAGAACATAAAAGCAGATCTGGACCTGGTTATGGCGTTGGTACGCCTTGTTAACAATTGTTCAAATCTGCTTCAGTTCTATATGGTTATTAAGTTTTACGATGTGATTATAGCAAGCCCACAAAACAAAGTAACTAAACCTGTGGGTTAGGAATTATGCTACAGCCATCACAAAGCCAGGAAGGCACCTGACTCAAATACATCATAATTCCCCCAAAAGAAAGAAGAGGACTTTCGTCCTCTCCTGTCATGTTATGTACAAGAATGTCATCGATATGGCATCCAAACAATATGCTAAGCCTTACAAGATTGTCGGCGTTTGGCAAGCACTGACCACGTTGCCACTTATAAATGGCCTGTTCTGATTCGAGACCCAGAGCATTTGCAAGATCAAACACTCTTAGGTGGTTCTCCTTGCGGAGCTGTCTGATACGCTCGCCGGTTGCTTGCATGTCTACAAACACATCAAAAATGTCCATGGCTACCTCCTTAAAATGTATCCACTCACTTTTGCACCTATGAAGTTAGGAATTCTATTTTATTACGAAAACCCAAAATGTCAACCCGGCTTCTTCCTGTTCTCCGACTGCAGTAAAGCCTCAACCCCCATATAAGCCAGTTCATAATCATCGTACAGCTCTCCAATTACGGACAGGGCATCTTCAGGCTTTACAAGTTCATGCTGAACAATATAGTTCTCCAGTTCTTTTTGTCCTATCTTTGCACCGTTGGATGCATCTTTTTCAGCCCTCGCCTGAACAGCTTCTATGACGCCGTGATCAAGATTCAAATATGCCTCACTGATATCATCATCTTCGTAGTCACTATTGTGAGTATACTGAAAATATGCAGCCTTTTCCTCATAGTACTCAAAATCATGATTTTCTTTTTTTTTCATGGGCATTCCTCCGTCTTTTAAGAGTACTACATAGAGACGAAAGAAAAAATAAACCTGTGGGTTAGGTTTAGAAAAAACGCCATGTCTACATCCGTCTGTCACTCTATTTCCAGGAAGCTGCCATTATGTAGGCTGCCTGAGCTTCTGCTGAGGTTCCATCAGATATGAAATCAGGACACCCGCATACCTGCCTCAGAAGCCCATACTCGTCTATATTGTCTGAAACTGTCTTAAATGCAGCGTCCGCGCGTTGGCAGTAATCTTTCACGATATATCCACTCTTTGCACCGCGATAAACTGCTGCTGCCATCATCATTGCTGAGGTTCCGTCGACGAAGCTCTCACTATCCAGGATGTCATTAAATCTTCCGTCATCCTTCTGATACTTCAGCATTCCGTCAAGCAACTCCCGGAAAAAAGGAACCAGCTCATCATATATATCTCTTCTGCCCTTTTTGTCTGCTTCTTCAATCACCCTTGCAAGCCCCATAAGCGCCCAGCCGTTACCTGTAGCCCAATGGACTTTTCTGACATAACGATCTGAGCCGGTATCTTTTATATGAAAGAAAAGAGAGGTCTCCCGGTCGTACAGATGTCTTTTGTAACCCCGAATCTGCTTAAGTGCCTCGTCAAGCTCTCCCATAATAGCAAGAAATGGCGGTACCATGTAAAGCCCGTCAATCCACAGCTGATATTTGGTATACCCTTCATGAAAAGAGACATCATTGTGACATATTATTCCATCCGCAGTATGCGGAGCCTGCTTAAGCAGATATTCAAGCATTCTTTCCGCTCCCTCCAGAAAGAATCTATCCCCGGTCCTCTCATATGCCCTGAGGCACACTTCTCCGTTAGAAGCAGGATCTGAAACTGCATCTCCGCCACCGGCCATGGCAAGGCGTCCGTATCGATCCATCCTCTTAACGGCATCGTAGGCCATTGGTATCCAGAGTTCATCCCTCCCGGCCTCATAGAGAGCCTGAGCACACACTCCCTGCTCCCACGGGTACCTCTGCATGGCCAGCATTGCCCTTATCACTTTTTCAAGTTTGTCTGACATAACTTCTTCCCCAATCTATAATTGCAGCTGGACAGTGTAACATCAATATCAAAATTGGTCGCGTAAGGGGCATCCCTGGCAGATTCCTGCATCAGCGCTTGCGTCGAATGATCCAGTATGCAGGATAAGAGCACACATACCAGATTCCCTTGACCGCTGATAAAAAGAAGATCTTCAGCACAAGAAATACTCCATAAAATCCAAGAAGTACCGGCGTGATTGCTACAACTATACATCCAAAAAAAATCAGATTAAGAGCCAGATCGATCATACTGCCACCTTTCTTCCATCAGAACCATGTTCTGTAATGGTGAAACTGCGTTCTAAGTTTCTCTATGGTTGAAGTATGAACTTTTAGCAGTCCCATAAAAATAACAGCTGTCAATCTCAGTATCCATGCTTCTTTCACGTCATCCCGTCATCCGTCATCAGCGTCATCAGGCTGAATAATTTTCTTGCACATAAATCCATCGGTAGATTTTGTACCAATTCTCTTATATCACATTTCCAGCTTTAACAACAGTTCCTTTGTCAGACTCGATTAGCACACAGCCATTCCGCACTTCGTGCTCCATGTCCTTGCGACCGGCAAATGAATCTGTATGCAAGCATCCATTCGCTTGCCGGTCTTGTGCAACAAAAAAACGCTCCAATACACCTAAAGAGTATTGGAGTCGTTTCTGCGTGCACTTACTTGTAAGATACATTCACTATTTAGATTATCTGTTATTTTACGAATACAGAAGGTTCATCTGAATCATATGCGCTGTCTGTCCATTCAATCTTGCCTTCGTCGTTGAGATGGAGAACACCGTGAACGCTCTTTTCCTCAGTTACGGTTTCGTTGCCGCTCTCATCGAAGGTGATCATCTGATATGAACCGTCATCGTAGGTAAGGTCACCTGATGCAGAATCATATAATGCTGTGAAGCGCCATGATGCCATCTCTGCAGCACTGCTTCCCCAGTTGACTTCAACGAAGTATTTGCCGTCGCCCATGGGACCGATCTCCATTGCTCCTCTGCCGGCAATCTCTTCGTACCAGCTTCCCTCGTACTTCTCAATTCCTTCATCGAGGGCTACATCTACCTCGCCTTCTGGCTTTGACTCCTCAGAGTTTTCTGCTTCAGGCTCAGCTTCCTCATTTGTTTCTTCTGAAACCTCTTCCTTCACAGGTGCTTCCTCTGTGGTCCCGATGCTTTCAACCTCAACACCGGAAGGCGCTGCACCTTCCTCACTGCTTCCGCATCCGGCCAGCATAGCAAGCACTGCTGCGGATGCCAATAAAGTAACAATCTTCTTTTTCATACTTTTCCTCCTCTAAAAAAACATCTTTACCATATTACTCCTTTTATGGAGGCTAGAGTATTAAAAAAGTATTAATTTATGTTACCGGAAAGCAGCTGGAAATCTCCAAAAACTCAGAACAGACTGAGCTGCTGATACTCCTGCCGACTATCCAGCAATGGCATTTTCCTACCTAACATCTTTTCTGCATCATTGTAGTTATATAGCCAGTCCTTAATAGACTGTCTCTCTATCATCAGCGGCATACGGTCATGAATCCTGATCATGGATTCATTGGCCGCAGTCGTCAATATGACAAAAGAGTCCTTGTTATCAGAAAGCGAATAGACCCCGGCAAGATATATCGGTGACTTATCTTTTCTAAAGAAAACAGCCTTATTTCTGTCCCTATCCCACTCGTAAAAACCTGCAGCCGGGATAATGAGCCTTCTGCTCTTAAAAGCATCAGCAAACATGGCCTTATCCCGAATCGATTCAGCTCTGGCATTTATGATCAGTTTTCTGTCCTTGCCTATGATCCCCCAGAACATATTGCGAATAATAATCCCGGCATCCTCACCTGTTTTTGCAGCCGATAGCACTAAGGGACTTGTTGCAGGAGTAACATCGCCCAAACTCATGGGAACAGATTCCGAATCAAGCTCCAGCTCTTTTGAGACCGCCTTTGCTGTTTCACCGTCATAGTAATATCTTCCACACATAATAAGCTGCTCCTTCACAAGCTTGGATCCAAATAGCTTTTTAGAAATTGCTTCCGTTCCATCCCCAATCCTCTGAACCAAAATAGCGGATATACATATGATCAGGAGCAATGCCCAGGATATCACCATATATTCCTGTCAGCTCTTTTGTCATCCTGCCATATACATCGGCGGATGCATCACCAAAGATCTTAACCTCAATGAATGCTGTAGGCTGTGAATCATCGCCTCTGAAATACATAGGGATGTCTCCTTCAATAGCCAGCATAAGCCAGTTCTCACTCTTTCCCGGAATGATTGAAATAGCCTGACCAAGACGCTCCTTGAGCTGTGTCTCTTTTTCTTTAGTTACGGTTACATTAGTTTTTGTTGAAATGAATGGCATATTTTTCTCCTTCCTCACTCCATATATGGCTGAGTCATAAGTATTTTAATCAGTTCTGTGAAGCTGACTATTTCCTGAACAGTTGTGTATTCTTCGGTTGTATGTATGTTGTGCATAGGACCATATATATTAAGGCCGTCAATCCCGTTTTTTATCAGGGAATTTATGTCACTTCCGCCAAAGGATTTCTTTGCCGCAGCCGTCTTCCCCTGCTTCTCTAAAGCTCTTTTGTACCTATCCAAAGCACTTCCGGGCGCAGCATCGGGATCTTTCCTATACACAGTGATTCTTTCTTGTGTATCAATAAAGACCTGTGCACCTGCTCTGTTTGCCTCTTCTGAGAAAATGCTTTTTACGCTTTCCATTGTTCGATGTGCGTCTTCATGGACACCGCTTCTTATCTCACCTTTTATGAAGCAGGTTTCCGGAACAGCATTGGTAACGCTGCCGCCTTCTATAGTTCCGATATTCAGCGCAGTGTGATCATCAGCCCATCCCTGCTTTATTCTGCTGATCGCGGCAGCTGCGGCGGCGATCGCATTTATTCCCTTTTCCGGCTCATATCCTGCGTGGGAGGCCTTGCCCTTTATACGCACTTCAAACGAAATAAGAGTCGGTTCGCAGGATGAATATACTCCATATTCTCCGCTGCAGTCAGGAGCAAAGGCGATCCCGGACCGGATCTTTGAATAATCAAGAGCTGTACTTCCAAGGCCGTAAACCTCTTCCGCCACGGTAAACAAAAACTCTATCGGCGGATGATCAAGTTCTTCCTCTACGACTCCGGTGTATGCCTCAATAATACCGGCTATGCCAACCCTGTCATCTGCCCCCAGGACTGTAGTGTGGTCACTTGTGATTGTTCCGTCGTCTTTTATTATGATCTTCTTATTGTTCCCCGGAGCCACGGTATCCATATGTGCACAGAAAAGAACAGGCTCAGAGTCTGCATACTTACCCCTGCCCTCTGCAAAACCATACAGGTTCCCGCAGCCACCACCGATTTTACCGGCAGTATCATCCTCGCTAAGGTGTATCTCCAGCGTTTGAAATCTCCGGATAATATAATCAGCTACCAGCCTCTCATTAAATGATTCTCCGTCGATAGACGCAAGCTCTATGAATCTGTCTATAACTCTTTTGTCTTTCTCTCTCATAAATTATTCTTCCTAAACCTAGAACTGTTCAGACCGTAATGGTTATGAAATTAACCCCATAATACAAACCGCTGTCACAGCATAAGCACATACCTATGGAACAGCCATTACTTTCTTGTTAACCATTTATTTACCTCCGTATGTATACTATCAATTATAGCTCATGTGCCGAAATGTAGCCAAATGGTCTATACTCCCTTTGATTCCGATTAATGAATAAAAAAAGACACTTCTTAGAATCTCTTCTAAAAAGTGTCTCTCATAATTCGTATTACTACAGCCAATTACTCAGCTACGTAAGGCATAAGTGCCACAAACTATTGTTTTTCTTCAACTAAAAGAATATCGTAATAAGTGTAAACTAAGAACGAAATTTACTATGGAGATTTTTACAAATATGAAATAGTCTGGTTTTTGGTATTCGCTGGTTGTATTCTCCCTACTTGCGATATTCTTTATCGTGCTTCACCCGATAGCTATTTTTGATACAGATGACTGGAATTTTATCGGTACACTTCGCATTCCCATTCCTCTTATTGGCTAATGGAATCCTATAAAGGTTTTCCGGAATTTTTTATGCCACTGTTATCTTATTTGGGAGTCTTTACAATATTTCAGGTTATTGGGAACTATTGCTATTCCCTTTCCATAATCAACGGCTTATTTATATGTTTCATCATGACTGTACATTTTACAGAATTATATTTTTATATTTGCAAGAAGTTTAATCTGTCTACTGCTAAGAGTTTGCTGATTAGTATTATCTTCATTGGAATGCATTTTTATGCCGTTGCTCACAATGGCAAAGATAATGTATTTCTATTTTACTCCTATGACATGACCTGTATGTATCATTACATTCTGTCCACTCTTCTAAACGCATCACTAGTCATGCACCTTATAAGATATGGCGGCTTGGACTAATGGGGAACTTTTTCAAAGAAACACCGAAGGCTTCTGGTTCTTTGGATATACCTGGCCCTTCTCTCAAGCTTATATTCGAACGTAGTTTTAGCTTCCTATGTGGGAGTCGAGTTGCTGATGAGATTGATTAAAAAATCGCAACTTCCGGATTAAGGATTACTGCACCCAAAACAAATCTCTGTTGATAGTTATTATTTTCTGGCTTAGCACATTTGTAATTGAAAAGACCGGTGGTCGTTCAGTCCATCATGCAACAAACATTCCAAATAACATTCTCTCCGGAATGAAGCAAATGTTATTGTGGTTTTGACGTTTAAATATTTTATTCATGATTTTTGCAGTTGTCGTTATTTTATGTAAGATATTCCTGCCGAAAAAGACCACCTTACAGAAAATATCAGATATCTGTTGGCATTATGTTTGATTACACTATATATTATTTTTCTCAGTGCAGTTGTAAATTTTTCCTATGTCTCTCGTACAGATGTTGTATTACCCATTTCCTTCTGGGTCCTGCTTACCCTTATGACATTTTTAGTCGAATTGTCAGAAAAGATTATGAACACCACCATTATCCTTGCAGTATTAGCGACAGTTTCTATTATAGGAACAATGTACTATAGCAACACCTATAAAGAAATCAATTACGTAAATTTGCCTTATAAAAACTGCGAAGCATTTGTAGATGATGTCATTAGCCAATTCAAGACT
>JAEEGF011083411.1_pt1 | contig 22344 bp, 16 predicted proteins | sample 9134171 | NCBI WGS metagenome assembly JAEEGF01 (sample SAMN16246542, study PRJNA631951) | gut metagenome | biome: gut microbiome; feature: rumen; material: AP-attached | host: Bos | place: Iran: Karaj | collected 2018-10 | reverse complement strand
CGAAGCTGAAGAGATGGGGCCACATGGCCAAGACATTTACAAAGATTGGTAAGCAGATCGCTATCGCCGTGAAGGCTGGTGGTCCTGAGCCAGAGAACAACCCTACGCTGCGTGCTATCATCGCCAACGCTAAACGCGAGAACATGCCGAAGGACAACATTGAGCGTGCCATCAAGAACGCTATGGGTAAGGACCAGAGCGACTACAAAGAGGTAACTTATGAGGGATATGGCCCTCACGGAATTGCCATTTTCGTGGAGACGCTGACTGACAACACTACACGTACCGTTGGTGACGTTCGTTCAGTATTCAACAAGTTCAATGGTAACCTGGGTACTCAGGGTTCGCTGAGCTTCCTCTTTGACCACAAGGCTGTGTTCACCTTCAAGAAGAAAGACGGACTGGATATGGACGAGATGATTCTCGACCTGATTGACTATGGTGTAGAGGATGAGTATGATGAGGATGAGGAGGAGAACAGCATCACCATCTATGCCGATCCTACAAGCTTTGGTGCCATCCAGAAGCATCTTGAGGAGAACGGCTTCGAGGTAACGGGTGCTGAGTTTACTCGTATCCCCAACGACTTGAAGGACGTAACACCTGAGCAGCGTGAGTCGATCGACAAGATGGTTGAGAAACTCGAGGATTTCGATGACGTGCAGACAGTCTACACGAACATGAAACCAGAAGAAATCGCTGAGTAAAAAATAATAAAAGCCTCACCAAAACGGTGGGGCTTTATTATTGGTTTATCGGTAGTACCAAGCGTTTAATAATCCTTATCAGTCAGCGTTACCTCCATGAGAATCTTCTTAGGGTCTTTCTCTGAGCGATAGGTGTAGGTGAAGTTGTAATGATTCTCCTTATAGGTCTTCAAGGCTGTGCTATTCTTGAGGTTATCCTTCAGAATCTGCACGCCGTTAATATCTTCCATCACACCCTCTCTATCGGCCACACCAGTCAGGGTGTAATAATAATGTAAGGTGTGAGTCTCACGCTCGAAAGTGAGACTGTCGATATTGATGTTCTTGTCGAGTTTGGCAGGGCAATTTTTCCTGGTGTACTCCTTCGCCTCTCTTGCACAACGATCCTCGAGTGACTCCTGACAAGCAGCCAAAATGATGGCAAATGAGGCAATCATGCATAATTTTTTCATAATGAATGCTATTTTTTGGGTGCAAAGATACAAAAAAAAGCAAAAATATTCGGATTCTACTCCTTTTTTTGTAACTTTGCACATCAAAGCGATAAAATCTACATGAATCATATAAGAAATTTCTGCATCATAGCGCATATCGATCATGGCAAGTCGACACTTGCTGACCGTATGCTTGAGTTCACCAAGACCATTCAGGTTACGGAGGGACAGATGCTCGATGATATGGATTTGGAACGTGAACGTGGTATTACCATCAAGAGTCACGCCATCCAGATGGAATATTTGCATCAGGGGGAGAAATATATCCTGAACCTGATTGATACTCCAGGACACGTGGACTTCTCGTACGAAGTGTCGCGTTCGATTGCTGCCTGTGAGGGAGCGCTGCTGGTGGTTGATGCCACACAAGGCGTACAGGCACAGACTATTTCGAACCTTTATATGGCTATCGACCATAACCTGGAGATTATCCCTGTAATTAATAAAATTGACATGCCCAGCGCCATGCCTGACGAAGTGGAGGACGAGATTATCGAATTGATAGGTTGCGACCGTTCAGATATTATTCGTGCATCAGGTAAGACTGGTGAGGGCGTGGAGCAGATACTCGATGCCGTAGTAGAGCGTATTCCTCATCCAGTGGGTGACGAGCAGGCTCCTCTGCAGGCATTGATCTTCGACTCAGTATTCAACTCCTTCCGTGGTATCATCGCATACTTCAAGATAGTGAATGGTTCTATCAAGAGTGGTGATCATGTGAAGTTCTTCAATACAGGTATGGAGTATGATGCTGACGAGATAGGTGTGCTGAAGATGGACATGATTCCTCGCAAGGAACTGAAGACGGGCGATGTGGGTTATATCATCAGCGGTATTAAGAACTCGAAGGAGGTAAAAGTGGGTGATACCATTACCCATGTGGCTACTCCCTGCGATAAGGCCATCGAAGGTTTCCAGGAGGTAAAGCCAATGGTGTTTGCAGGTGTATATCCAATTGATCCCACAGACTATGAGAACCTGCGTGCCTCGCTCGAGAAACTGCAGTTGAACGATGCCTCACTCACATTCATGCCAGAGAGTTCTGTAGCTCTGGGCTTTGGCTTCCGTTGTGGATTCCTTGGCTTGCTGCATATGGAGATTGTGCAAGAACGACTGGATCGTGAATTCGATATGGACGTCATTACCACCGTGCCCAACGTAAGCTATATGTGCTACACCAAGCAGGGTGAGGTGAAGGAGGTGCATAATCCTTCTGGTCTGCCCGACCTGACTATGATTGAGCATATTGAGGAGCCCTATATACGTGCCTCTATTATTACTGCTGCCGACTATATCGGCCCCATCATGACGCTCTGTCTTGATAAGCGAGGTGAGTTGATTGATCAGCAGTATGTGAGTGGTAATCGTATAGAACTGCACTTTATGTTGCCGTTGGGCGAGATTGTCATCGACTTCTACGATAAGTTGAAGAGTATCTCAAAAGGATATGCCTCATTCGATTATCATGTGGATGGATTCCGTCCTTCGAAACTCGCCAAATTGGATATCCTGCTGAATGGCGAGCCAGTGGATGCCCTCTCTACGCTAACCCATCAGGATAATGCCGTAACCTTCGGCCGCCGCATGTGTGAGAAGTTGAAGGAGCTGATTCCACGTCAGCAGTTCGATATCGCTATTCAGGCTGCTATTGGCGCGAAGATCATTGCTCGCGAAACTGTTAAACAGGTACGTAAGGATGTGACTGCCAAGTGTTATGGTGGTGACGTGAGTCGTAAACGTAAACTGCTCGAGAAGCAGAAGCGTGGTAAGAAACGTATGAAGCAGATCGGTAATGTGGAAGTTCCCCAGAAGGCTTTCCTTGCTGTGTTGAAATTGGATTAATAACAACAATAAAGAATAATATAAGACCTATGCCTAACATTAGTATTACAACAAGAGACGTAGCTCGTGAACTTGCCCGTCGATACAGCACGATGACGCATGAAGAGCTTGACATGCTGGAGAGCATTCTTGTACCCATGAAGTTCGCTAAGAACGAGATGATCCTCAAGGAGGGAGACATCTGTAACAACATCTATTGGGTGGTAAGAGGACTGGTGCGCCAGTTCTATTATAAGAATGATAAGGAGCTGACAGAATATATGGCTACAGAAAACTCGATCGTCATGTGTATCGAGAGCCTGTTTCATGAGGTGCCATCGCAGTTACAGATCAAGGCGCTTGAGCCTACGATCCTTATCGCTCTGCCAAAGGTTGAACTCGAAACAGTAGCCATGAAGAGCGTGAATATCCAGATTCTGTATCGTAAGATCCTGGAAGAGTCGCTCATTCTGAGTCAGCACCATGCTGATATGCTGCGCTTTGAGAGTGCTCAGGATCGCTACATGAAACTGGTAAAGAATCAGCCTCAGTTAGTGCTGCGCGCTCCGTTGGTTTATATTGCCAGCTATCTGCAGATGACACCTGAGACGTTGTCGAGAGTACGAACGGCAGCGTTGATGGAAGGAAAATAAGATTAATCCCACCGGTTGGTGGGATTAATTGTTTCTGATAAGATTGAGCGAGTGGTCAATGCAATTAGGCAACTCACTTTCGTAATGGGTAACGTAAATGAGAGTACGCATAGGATTCTCGAACATATACCTGTCAACAATAGACTTTACCAAATTGCGATTACAAAGATCCAGTCCATGAAGCGGTTCGTCGAGGATGAGCAAATCAGGATTCTTAACAAAGGCACGGGCCAGCAATACCAGTCGCTGTTCGCCACTCGACATCTCGAGGAACTTGCGATCAGCCAGATGCTTGATACCAAACATATCCATCCACTCAATACATTGGTCTTTCTCCTGTTGGGTTGGGGTGTAATAGAGCCCAACGGTGTCTTTCAGTCCGCTTGCCACAATCTGTATGGCAGGAATGTTTTGTTTATAGCTGCGATGCATCTCAGGCGATACATAGCCTATATGCTTCTTGATGTCCCAGATACTCTCGCCGGAGCCGCGTTTATGACCAAAGAGTGATATATCGCAGGCATAACTCTGAGGATTATCTGCACATACCAATGAGAGCAGGGTGGATTTACCAGAACCATTCTGTCCTGAAAGTGCCCAATGCTCGCCCTTGAGTACCACCCAGTTCAAATCCTTCAATATGGTACGCTCGCCATAGCGGATGGTGACGTTATTGAAATTGATAACCTGCTGAGGTATGGGTGGAACCATTTCTTCATTGATATCCTCGATAGCAAGTGGACAACGCTCAATAGGATAATCCGTCTTGACTTTAATATCGGATACAAAGTGCAGTTTGTCCAGTTTGATGACGCGTGTGATAAATGGTGGTATCTCGTCCATCTTCGAGAGAACCAGAATAATCTGTACGCCTTGTTCCTCTGTCAGCATTCTCAGCAGCTCTTTTACCTGATCTCTTGTTTCAGCATCGAGACCAATAAAGGGGTTTTCGATGATGAGCACTTTAGGGTTGGTAAACAGATTGGCTGTGAGCTTGTATTTGCGTAATTCGCCACTGCTTAACAGAATGATGTATTTATCAAGAAGATCCTCAAGATGGAAGAGTTCGTAGAGGTGTTTCTGGAACTTTCTACGCTCAGGTGTATCCTCGCCAGATAGCAGGTAAGCCTCTTCAAGCTTGCTGCCTACGGTTGGCGTCTCCTCGTCTATCTCCATCTGATTCCAACGTTGTTGCAGAAAGTAAGTGCGATCATTATCGCCTCCGTATGTATCACGAAACGTGATGTGTTTCATGTTATTATACGGTTCATCGAATGAATAGCTTATCTGGTCGGGGAACACAGGATGTTTACCGGTAATCATGTCTACCAGCATGCTTTTACCTGAACCGTTTCTGCCAATAATGGCAAGGTTTTCGCCCTCGTCGAGATAGAAGTTGACGGGTTCCGTCAAACTCCATTCTAGCTTACGTGCACGTGCGTTCCTAAGTTCAATAGTCTTCATCCTTATTCTTACGTTGTGATACTTTGTCTTGATTCTTATTCACGAAATCCTTCCATCCGCGATATTTAACGTCATTAACAGGGCGCCCCATCTGCAGGTAATGACAGTAGGCAGCAGCCAGGGCGTCTGTAGCATCCATGAACTTGCCCATCTCGTCGTTGGGAATCTTCAGCAATCGCTGTAACATGCCTGCCACCTGTTCCTTCGAGGCACTACCATTACCCGTCAGCGCCATCTTAATCTTCATGGGTGCATATTCATGAATAGGCACTCCATGATGGATGGCAGCTGCTATAGCTGTTCCCTGAGCACGTCCCAACTTCAGCATCGACTGTACATTCTTTCCGAAGAAAGGAGCCTCAATGGCCATCTCGTCAGGCAGATATCCGTCGATGATGCCTGTTACGCGTTCGAATATATGGCCAAGTTTCAAGTAGGCATCAGGAAACTTACGCAGATCGATGACACCCATCGTCAGCATTTGCGCCTTACCATCTATGACTTTCAGCAAGCCATAACCCATGATGTTCGTGCCAGGGTCGATGCCTAATATGATTTTTTCCATATCGGGTGCAAATATACATAAAAAAATTGAGACTATCCGAAGATAGCCTCAGTTTTTTATGCAAAAATACTACCAATTTGGTAAACTGCCATACTCGCTATCCATGCAACAGCCGTTGTGTATACTGCCGCAAAGCAAGCCCAGCGCCACGATCCCGTTTCATTCTTGATGGCAGCTATCGTGGCTATGCAGGGGAAGTAGAGTAATATAAATATAAGGTACGCGTAGGCGGCCAGAGGTGTGATGCCCTCCTTCAGCATCATCTGTCGCAGATGCGTGTATTTCTCGTCATCATCGCTGAAGGTATCATCGTCGCCAAACGAATCATCACCAGAATACAGAACACCAATGGTTGATGCCACAATCTCCTTGGCACCTACGCCGGCTATCAGACTCACGTCGAGTTTCCAGTTGAAGCCCTGAGGTGTGAAGATGGGTTCAATGCTTTTACCCATACGTCCTATGTAACTCTGCTCCTGTTGTTGCTCGCGAGGCAGTTCGTCGTTATGTGGGAAGTAACCAAGAGCCCAAACAATGATGGATGCCACGAGGATGATACCTCCCATCTTTTTCAGATACTCCTTTCCTTTCTCCCAGGTGTGTCGCCAAATGGCCTTAGGTGTCGGCCAACGGTATGGTGGCAACTCCATCACAAACGGCGTGTCCTCGCCCTTAATCACCAGCGATGAGAATATCTTACTGATGACAACTGATACCATGATGCCAATAGCATAGAGTGATAGCAGCACCCATGAGCGGTATTGCAGCGAGAAAAATGTGCCTGCTATCATGATGTAGATGGGCAGACGTGCCGAACAACTCATAAACGGCAGAATCATCATCGTGATAATCCTCGATCTGCGACTCTCAATGGTACGTGTTGCCATAACCGCCGGCACGTTACAACCAAAGCCCATGATCAGAGGGATGAACGATTTGCCGTGGAGTCCCATCTTATGCATCAGCTTGTCCATGATAAAGGCGGCACGAGCCATATAGCCTGAATCCTCCATGAGTGAGATAAAGAAGTAGAGTATCAGAATCTGCGGCAGGAATACAATCACGCTACCCACGCCACCAATCACACCATCTACCAGCATCGCCTTTAGCGGACCATCGGGCATCGTCTCTGTGAGTTTATCACCCAACCATGCCACACCTTCCTCAATCCAGTCCATCGGGTATTGGCCGAGTGTAAAGGTGGTTTCAAACATGATGTAGAGCAATAGGAAGAAGATGGGGAAACCGAAGTATTTATGCGATAGGATATGATCTATCAGATGGGTCGTCTTATAGGTATCCTCCTTGGTGCCCGTCTTGAACTTGGCTTCCTTCAAAGCACCATGAATAAAGCCATACTTGGCATCCATGATGGCAGTCTCAGAGTCGTCGCCCGTCTCTTCCTTCACACGTGCCGAAGCCTTGTCGCGTTCGTTGGTCAGCGTCTGGAAGTCCTTCATACGCTGCTCGCCCTGCATATGTTTACCCAGATAGTCTAACACCTGACTATCGTGCTCCAACAACTTCAGGGCCAGGTATCGGGTAGAGTAGTGCTGGGTGATGTGTTCATCGGCCTTCAGGTATTTCTGAATTCTGGTGATACCATCCTCAATCTCGTGTCCATAGTTGATATGCAGGTGGCGTGAGAACTTACTGGCGCCTTCGTATACCTGAATCACAGCCTTGAAGAGTTCCTTCACACCCATGCCGTTCTTAAACGATGTGGGAACCATGGGTATACCAAACAACGTGCTCAGCGTATCGAGATTCACCTGATCGCCACGACGCTCAAACTCGTCATACATGTTCAGGGCACACACCATGCGGATGTTCATATCCACTAGTTGGGTAGTGAGATAGAGGTTACGTTCCAGGTTTGATGCGTCGATCACGTTGATTACCACGTCAGGCATCTTCTCCGTCAGATGCTCTCTCACGTAAAGTTCCTCAGGCGAGTAGCATGAGAGAGAATAAGTGCCAGGCAGGTCTGTCAGATTAAACTCGTAGCCGAACATGGATGCATGAGCTTCTGTGGCGTCGACAGTAACACCTGAGTAGTTGCCCACATGCCCATGTGCGCCTGAAGCATAGTTAAACAGCGATGTCTTGCCGCAGTTAGGATTACCTACCAGAGCAACATTAATGGTACGGCGCTCCTTCATGGCCTCATGACGGATATAGTCGTCCTCGTGGCGATGGTCGTCGGCTGATATCTTAAAGGTAGTTGCCTCCATAGGTGTATCGGCCGATACCACCTCAATATTGTCGGCCTCCTGATGACGCAGACTTACCTCGTAGCCCATCAGTTTGTACTTCACGGGATCCTGTAGTGGCGCATTCAGCAATACCTCCACTTCCTTGCCCTTGATGAATCCCATTTCAATAATACGTTTACGGAATCCACCATGACCTTGTACCTTTACGATGATACCTTTCTCACCGGTCTTCAGTTCTGACAGTTTCATAATGTTCTGAATTTTGCTGCAAAGATACGAAAAAAAACTTGCAACCGGGTTGCAACCGACTGCAAGTTTATAAAAATACCTAATAATGATGATATATTATGCCTCAGTTTCGAAGTAATTCTCCAGTTCCGCACGGGCTGAACCATCCTCGTTAGGCATGTCTTTAATGATTTGTCCTTTCTCCAGCAATGTGATACGTGTCGAGATGTCGATCGTATGCTGCAGGTTATGACTCGAGATGAGAATCGTAGCACCCGTCTTGTGGTTATAGTCCGTCAGCACGTGCTTCAGGATATTCTGGCTCGAGGGGTCGAGAAAGTTGAATGGCTCATCTAGAATCACCAGCTTCGGACGGTTGAAGAGGGCAGAAATGATACCTACCTTCTGCTTGTTACCAGCCGAGAGGTTACGTATCAGTTTCTTCTGTCCGAATATCTCGCCACCAGCCAGTCGCTCAAAGTCCTTCAGACGCTCGTCTACCTGAGCCTGAGTCATGTTGGTGATCTTGCCGATGAAGGCAAAATACTCCTCAGGAGTCAGGAAGTCAATCAGGAAACCTTCGTCGATATATGAACCAGTTGCAGCTTTCCATTCCTCGCTTTCAGCAGGATTGATGCCGTCGAGTGCAACTGTGCCTTCATCGGGTTTCAACAGATCGAGCAACATACGGAACAGGGTTGTCTTTCCTGCGCCGTTGTTACCTACTAAGCCGAGGATATCCCTATTGTTGATGGTCAACTCTGGGATATTGCAGGCGATGGTAGCGCCAAATGATTTCTTAAGATTCTCAATTTTAATCATAGTTATGGTTTATTATTAATAGGAAGCCCCAGGCTATCCCAGGACTTCCTTTAGTTGATTATACGATACCTTTTCCGTGGCAGTTCTTGAATTTCTTGCCGCTACCGCAAGGACATGGATCATTACGTCCAGGCAGCTTATCCTTAATAATAGGAGTACGTTGCTGAGCACGGGTGTCGTGCTGGGCGGCTGCAGCCTGATTAGGATCAGTCAGCTGCTCCTCGCCAATCTGCTGCTTGCTCTCTGTGTACTGCTGGCGCTGGGTACGCTGCTCAGGTGCTGCCTCCTGAATCTGCTGCTGCAGCTCAGGAATCTGTCCGCGAGTCAGGATCGAGCAGATGCGGTTGTACATCTCGTTAATCATATCGTCCCAAACCTTGGCACTCTCAAGCTTGAAGATCAAGAGCGGGTCTTTCTGCTCATACGAAGCGTTCTGTACAGAGTGCTTCAGTTCGTCGAGCTGACGCAGGTTCTCCTTCCATGAGTCGTCGATGATATGCAGGAGGATAGCCTTCTCGAATTCCTTCACCACCGTCTTACAGTCGCTCTCGTATGCCTCCTTCAGGTTACAGGGGATGTTGTACATCTTTCGTCCGTCGGTAATGGGCACCATGATGCGCTCGTACAGCTGACCCTGATTCTCGTATACGTTCTTGATCACAGGCTGAGCCACCTGCTGAATGCGCTCCGTCTTACGATTGAAGTTGCCGATGGCAGCCTGGAAGGCATTCTCCGTCAGCACCTCACGAGGCTGATTAATGAACTCATCGTTGCTGAATGGAACTTCCATCGAGAGTACATGCAGGAACTCCTCCTTACATCCCTCGTAGTCGTTGTTCTCGATGATATTCACTACGCGGTCCCAGATGATGTTGGCGATATCCATACCGATACGCTCACCCATCAGGGCGTGACGACGCTTCTCGTAGATCACGGTACGCTGCTTGTTCATCACATCATCGTACTCTATCAAGCGCTTACGGATACCGAAGTTGTTCTCCTCAACCTTCTTCTGGGCGCGCTCAATGCTCTTCGAGATCATGGGGCTCTCAATCATCTCGCCATCCTTGAAACCTAAGCGGTCCATAACTGAGGCGATACGCTCAGAGGCAAACAGACGCATCAGCTTATCCTCGAGTGATACGTAGAATACAGAAGAACCTGGGTCACCCTGACGACCTGCACGACCACGCAACTGACGGTCTACACGACGGCTCTCATGACGCTCCGTACCGATGATGGCCAGACCACCTGCAGCCTTCACCTCAGGCGACAGCTTGATATCGGTACCACGACCAGCCATGTTCGTAGCGATGGTAACAGCACCCAGTCCGTTGGTTGACTGACCAGCCAGAGCCACGATGTCGGCCTCCTTCTGGTGCAACTTGGCGTTCAGCACCTGATGAGGAATCTTTCTCATCGACAGCATCTTCGACAGCAACTCAGAGATCTCCACCGATGTCGTACCAACAAGGGTAGGACGTCCGGCGTTACGCATCTTCTCGATTTCCTCGATTACGGCGTTATATTTCTCACGGGCTGTCTTATATACACGGTCATCCTGGTCGTTACGGATCACAGGACGGTTGGTGGGAATCTCCACCACGTCGAGTTTGTAGATATCCCAGAACTCACCAGCCTCTGTCGAAGCGGTACCGGTCATACCTGCCAGCTTATGATACATACGGAAGTAGTTCTGCAGGGTGATGGTAGCGAATGTCTGTGTGGCAGCTTCTACCTTCACGTGCTCCTTTGCCTCCACAGCCTGGTGCAGTCCGTCGCTCCAACGACGACCTTCCATAATACGACCCGTCTGCTCATCCACGATCTTTACCTCGCCGTCAATCACCACATACTCATCATCCTTATTGAACATGCAGTAAGCCTTCAGCAACTGCTGCAAGGTATGTACACGCTCGCTCTGAACGGCGTAGTGGCTCATCAACTCGTCCTTCTTATCCAGACGCTCCTGATCGGTCAGACCTGTCTCAGCCTCAAGTGCAGAGAGCTCTGAGGTAATATCAGGCAGCACGAACAGTTCTGCATCGTCCACCTGCTTAGCCAACCAGGCCGTACCCTTATCTGTCAGGTCGCAAGAGTTCAGTTTCTCGTCAACCACGAAGTACAGGGGCTCTACGCACTCCGGCATACGGCGGTTGTTATTCTCCATGTAGATGTTCTCCGTGTTCTGCATACCGCTCTTGATACCTTCCTCCGAGAGGAACTTGATGAGTGGCTTGTTCTTAGGCATAGCCTTGTGCGAACGATAGAGCGACAGGAATCCGGCGTCGAGCTTCTCCTGACCATCCTTCTTGTTACCAGCCTCTACCAGCTTGTTACCCTCGGCTATCAAGGTCTTGGCCTCGGCCAGATACTGGGTAGCCAACTGACGCTGTACACCCACCAGCTTTTCTACCAGCGGCTGATACTCCTCGAACATCTGGTCATCGCCCTTGGGGATAGGACCAGAGATGATCAACGGCGTACGGGCATCATCGATCAACACGGAGTCAACCTCATCGACGATGGCGTAGTTATGTGAGCGCTGTACCAGGTCGGCAGGCGATATGGCCATGTTGTCACGCAGATAGTCGAAACCGAACTCATTATTCGTACCGAAGGTGATGTCAGCCTGATAAGCCTTACGACGTGCCTCCGAGTTAGGCTGATGCTTGTCGATACAGTCTACTGACAGACCATGGAACATATAGAGCGGACCCATCCACTCCGAGTCACGCTTGGCCAGATAGTCGTTCACGGTTACCACGTGTACGCCGTTACCGGTCAGTGCGTTCAGGAATACTGGCAGGGTAGCCACGAGGGTCTTACCTTCACCAGTTGCCATCTCGGCAATCTTACCTTGATGCAGAACCACACCACCAAACAACTGAACGTCGTAGTGAACCATTTCCCATTTCAGGTCGTTACCACCGGCCGTCCAATGGTTATGATAGATGGCCTTGTCGCCTTCGATGGTGATGAAGTCCTTACGCGGATCGGCTGCCAACTCACGATCGAAGTCGGTAGCAGTTACGATGGTCTCCTCGTTCTCAGCAAAACGACGTGCGGTCTCCTTCACGATGGCATATACCTCGGGCATCACCTCGTCGAGAGCCTTCTCGTAGATGTCGAGCACTTCCTTCTCAATCTTGTCGATCTTGTCGAAGATGTCGGCACGCTCTTCGATCGGCGTATCCTCGATGGTTGCCTTCAGCTCAGCAATACGGGCCTTCTGCTCCTTGGCAGAGTCCTGTACCTGCTGCTGTAATACCTTAGTGCGCTGACGCAAGGCGTCGTTATCCAGCTTTTCCACCTGGGGATACACTTCCTTTACTTTCTCTACCAGGGGCTGGATGAGTTTCATGTCGCGTGAGGATTTGTCACCAAACAGCGACTTCAGAATCTTGTTGAAATTCATATCTTATTTTTACTTTTTTATCCTTTTACCTTTTTATTTATTATAAAACGGCGGCAAAGTTACAAATTATTTTCGTAACGGCCAAATTCTTAGGAGCAAAGATAGTGCCACAATCATCATTCCTTCCGGATAATGCTGGAAAATACTGCCAATGAAGTACAGAATTGCCATGACGAGCAGTATTTTCTGCCATCGCGTGACATTTTGTCGGATAATCGAGGGAATGAAGAACAAGGGTAGGGGGTTCAGCAGCAGAATCTGCAGATTGGTGCTCGTTGTGGGGTGTTGCGAGAACAACATCACGAACAAGACACATCCCGCCAAGCCCTGCAGCGTCATCAGCACCACATCATACCATATCTGGCGTTTCTTCGTTTTCCATTCTATCAGCGTGATGCCGATGGTGATCAACAGCAGTATCAAGGCACATTCGGTGGGCGACAACGGGAAGTCGTGCTCTATCACCTGCACGCCAGGCATCACAGCCATACGGCGTTCCTTTACCAACGGACGATAGTTGCCACCGCTATAAATCTGAGCCCTGTCAAAGTCGTACATCAGGTTCTCCGGCAGGAACTCCTGCTCCAGTCTGTTGGTCTTCAAGTCGGCCTTCACACCCAGTAGCATATCGTTGCCGAAAGTGGCCCATCTATGATTCCTCGTACATTGTGTGGTCATCTCTCTGAACGATGGCGTATAGTCCTCACGCTCAGCGTATTCCACTTTTCCGTTCAAACATTTCTCGATGATGTCACGGGGCCTTGTCGAGCAGTTGTCGTAGAAGTAGTTATAACGGTAAATCCTGTTCTCGGGTTTCAGATTTTCGCCCAGCGCCGCCTTTAGTCTTATTTTCTCCTCCGTCGTCAGGTTTAACACCTGTTCCGTCACGCTGCTGCCCCAGTGCTGGTAGTAGCTGCAGAAGGCGTCGTAAGGTATCGGCCCCAGCTCGTAGTCGGTCAGTCCGAACACGAATCTCAGGGCGAAGTAAGGCTTGTCGAAGTTAAAGATACCCCAGTTGAAGGCAATATCGGTACCTGCCGACGGACCGCTCTCATGCAGATCATGCCATCGCAAGGCAGAATGTCCATACAGACTGTATATCTCTTCGTGGGGGGAACATGTCAGCAGACTCACCTCGATGGAGTCTTCGTATGTCTGAATCTGATCGGTAAGCGCATGAGCGGCAGTTATCGACCATAAACCCGTAATAAGGAGCAAGAATCTCCTAAAAAAGCTATTTTTTTGTTTCACGATGCAAAATTACTCTATATTTTTCACTAAAATGCGTTTTTATCGCTTTTTTTTGATAATTTTGCACGCTGAAATGAATTTCATAAGAATTAAAGGACAAAACATGAATAAAATTCTCGCCGGCTTCGTGATGGCAGCCATGACGACGACGGCTTTTGCTCAGAGTAACACCAACTCGCCCTATAGCCAGTATGGCCTGGGCGACCTTACCGATCAGAGTGTAGGTTTTAATAAAGGTATGAACGGCGTGGGTATCGCCATGCGCAAGGGTAGCGAGCTCAATCCCATGAACCCCGCATCCTATAGTTCAGTCGATTCCTTGTCGATGATCTTCGATGCCGGACTCTCCGGACAGATGACCCAGTATGAAGAGAACAACGTACGCGTTTCGGGTAAGAGTGGCGGCTTCGATTATGTATCGGCGCTCTTCCGCGCTTGGCCTAAGGTCGGCGTGTCGTTCGGTATCATGCCTTATTCCAATATTGGTTATAAGTACTCCTCTGAAACCAAACTGCCCGACCTTAGTATGAGTGTCATTAACAACTATTCGGGTTCTGGTGGTTTGCATCAGTTGTATGTGGGTGCAGCCTGGAACATTATCAAGCCCCTGTCCATCGGTTTTAACGTGGCTTATCTGTGGGGCGAGTACGAGCGTTCCATCAGTACCTCATCCACTTCGGTCATCAACACCCTGTCAAAGGAGTATAGCGCCGACATCAGCAGTTACAAGCTCGATGTGGGTGTGCAGTACGACCAGCAACTCGGCAAGAACAACTTTCTCACGATTGGTGCCACTTGGTCGCCCGGCCATAGTCTGGAGTCCGATCCAAGTTGTCGGTTAATCAGCCGCAACTCTTCCATCAGCAAGAGCGATACCACCTTGTTTACCATTTCCGATGGTCTGAGCATTCCCGATACTTACGGCTTCGGTGTGGCCTTCCGCCATTCAAACGTTTTTCGCGTGGGTGCCGATCTCACCATCCAGGATTGGGGCGAAATCGACTATCCTCATTTCGATGGCAAGACCTATACCCTGAAGTCGGGTCTGCTCAAGGATAGTTATCGCTATAATGTGGGTGCCGAGTGGACACCTCGCGCCATGAGCCGCCGATTCTTCGAACGCGTTCGTTATCGTGTGGGCGCAGGCTATGCTACACCTTATTATTATATAAATGGTAAGGAAGGCCCTATGGAGGTTAGCGCCAGCGTTGGTTTCGGCATCCCCATCATCAACGGCTACAACAACCGCAGTCTGCTCAACATCAGCGCTCAATGGGTTCATCGCTCGGCCGATAACCTTCTGGAAGAGAATACGTTCCGTATCAACATCGGTCTGACATTCAACGAGAGATGGTTCGCAAAGTGGAAGGTAGAATAAAAAGTTTAGAGATGAGAGTTAAGAATTTAGAGAGGACGCGCTTTTGGCTAATGCTCTTAATTCTAAATTCTGGCCTCTTAATTTGCTCCTGTGAGGAAGCGAAGGAGCATATAGCCCCTGCGATTTACGATCGCGACTCCGTATCCGTCATGACCACTTACGGCGTCAACACGCTCATCAGCGACTCGGGCGTCATCAAGTACAAGATTGTCACCGAGCGCTGGGACGTGAATACCGTTAAGAACCCCTCATACTGGTATTTCGACAAGGGCGTGTTCTTCGAGCAGTTCGACGAGAAATTCCATGTCGAAGCCTATATCCAATGCGATACAGCCTGGTATTACGACCAGAAGAAACTCTGGCACTTGCGTGGTCGTGTGCGCATCCGTAATATCAATGGTCTGATTTACGAGAGCGAGGAACTCTTCTGGGATGGCATCCGCCACGAGCTTTATTCCAACGTGTTCTCGAAGGTCACCACCCCCGAGCGAAATATCGAAGGTACTTACTTCCTGAGCGATGAGGGCATGAAGCACTATACCGTCAGCAACTCCGTGGGCTCCGTTGAGAGTTCCGATATCACCGGCGAGAAAGAGGAGGACGAGAAGGACAAGAAGACCACCTCGCCCGCCGATACCGTCAAGGAGGAACCCATACTCCGTCCGCAGGCCGTTAAACATAGGAGGGTTGCCCCATGAACGATGTCATGAACGATGTCATCTGGCTCATCGTCGCCATGCTCTTCTCAGGCTTCTTCTCAGGCATGGAGATCGCCTTTGTGTCGAGCAATCGCCTGCTGGCCGAGATGGACCGCGAGAAGAACGGACTTGCCCAGAAGGCTATCAGTCTGTTCTATCAGCACCCCAGCAATTTCGTTTCCACCATGCTCGTGGGCAACAATATCGCCCTCGTCATCTATGGCATCCTCTTCGCCCGCATTTTCGACTCCACCATCTTTGCCCCGCTCAGCGACGGCATGCGCGTTACGGCCGACACCTTATTGTCTACCGTCGTGGTGCTCTTTACAGGCGAGTTTCTGCCCAAGACCATCTTCAAGAACAATCCTAACACCATGCTCACCATTTTTGCCGTCCCGGCATGGGTGTGCTATGTGGTGCTATGGCCCATATCCCGCTTTGCCACGATGCTTTCCAAGGGATTGCTGCGTTGCTTCGGCATCCACATGAACAAGGGCGGCGAGGAACGCGAATTTACAAAAGTCGACCTCGACTACCTGGTGCAGACCAGTATCGATAATGCCGATAATGAGGACGAGATAGGCGAGGAGGTGAAGATATTCCAGAACGCCCTCGATTTCTCTGAGACGAAGATTCGCGACTGTATGGTGCCGCGTACTGAGATCGATGCCGTGGAGGATACCGCCACCATCGAGGAACTCAAGCAGGTGTTCATCGAGAGCGGCCATAGCAAGATACTTGTGTACCACGAAGATATTGATCATATCATTGGTTATGTCCATTCATCTGATATGTTCACCCTCAAATCGAAGGGGTTAACTAATCTCTCACCTCACACCATTCCCGAGCAAAGCTCGCCTACCCGTAGCCTTTCTCACCTCTCACCTCTGATACGTGAGATCTCATTCGTACCCGAGACCATGCTCGCCTCCAAGCTCATGCAGCAGCTCATGCAGCAGAAGCGCTCGCTGGCTGTGGTGGTCGACGAATTCGGCGGTACCAGCGGTCTCGTGTCGCTCGAGGATATCATGGAGGAGATTACCGGTGAGATTGAGGACGAGCACGACAATACCACCCACGTGGCCAAGCAGCTGGGCGATCACGAGTACATTCTCTCCGCCCGTCTCGAGATCGAGAAGGTGAACGAAATGTTCGACCTCGACCTGCCCGAAAGTGATGAATATATGACCGTGGGCGGACTCATTTTGCACGAATATCAATCATTCCCGAAACTCAATGAAATCGTCCGTATAGGCCGCTATGAGTTCAAAATCGTTAAGAATACAGCCACAAAAATAGAATTAGTGCGTCTAAATGTGCTTGAATAAGTGAAATTTCCCCAAAAAATTTCCTCATTTCAAAGAAATGTATTAATTTTGCACGCTGTTTGGGGCAGTACCCCAATAATTTGAGATAGCCCGCCGGCAGGCGGGCGACTCATCCCAACGAAAACCCTCCTTGATAGGAGGGTAGGGTGGTAGAAATTTTAAAACTAAAAAATAATTCAAAAATGGCAGCATTAGGAAAAATCCGCAAAAGAGGCGTAGCCCTCGTTTGTATCATTGGCCTCGGCCTGTTCGCCTTCATTGCTGAAGAAGCTTTCCGTTCTTGCGAAGCAACCAAGAACCAGCAGCGTCAGCAGATTGGCGAAGTGTTAGGTAACAAAATCAACGTTCAGGAATTCCAGACACTCGTCGACGAGTATACCGATGTCCTGAAGATCACTCAGAACCGCGACAACTTCACGGAGGAAGAGCTCAACAGCATCAAGGATGAGGTTTGGAACTCTTACATCAACGAGCAGATCATCAAGGCAGAAGCCGACAAGCTCGGTCTTACCGTTACCGACGAGGAGCTTCAGAACATTCTGAAGGAAGGCACCAACCCCATGTTGTTGCAGACTCCTTTCGTTAATCAGCAGACTGGTCGCTTCGATGTGACCATGCTCACCAAGTTCCTCGACGATTACAAGAAGGCCTCTACCAATCCTCAGATGGCTGAGCAGTATGCCCCCATCTACAAGTTCTGGCAGTTCCTCGAGAAGCAGCTCCGTCAGCAGACACTTTCTTCAAAGTATCAGGTGCTCATGGCCAACTGTCTCTTCTCTAACCCCGTTTCAGCCAAGATGGCTTTCGACGGTCAGAACGAGGAGAGCGACATCCAGCTCGCTTCTATCCCTTACAGCTCAATCAACGACAACGATGTGAAGATTGACGATAAGGACCTCAAGGCTAAGTACGAGGAAGAGAAGGAAATGTTCAAGCAGCAGGTTGAGACCCGCGACATCAAGTATGTTGACTTCCATGTTGTAGCATCGGCTGCCGATCGTGCCGAGCTCATGAAGACCATGACCGAGGCCAGCAACAAGCTGCAGAGCGGTGCTGTACCTTCCGAGGTGGTTCGCAAGGCCCAGTCACAGTTCCCTTACACCGGTATCGCAGCTACCAAGCGCGCTTATCCCTCTGACATCGCTGCTAAGCTCGATTCTATGTCAGTAGGTCAGACCACAGCTCCTTTCGAGACTAAGGGCGATAACACCCTCAATGTGGTGAAGCTTATCTCTAAGACTCAGATGCCCGACTCTATCGAGTATCGTCAGATCCAGGTAGGTGGTGCTACCGTCGAGGCTGCCCGCAAGACTGCCGACAGCGTTTACAATGCCATCAAGGCTGGTGCCGACTTCGAGCAGATTGCCAAGAAGTATGGTCAGACCGCTCAGAAGCAGTGGCTCACCTCAGCCATGTATGAGAATTCTACCACCATGGACGAGGATTCTAAGAACTATCTCAACGCCATCAATGGTCTCGCTATCAACGACCTCAAGAACCTCGAGTTCTCTCAGGGCAATATCATCATCCAGGTAACCGCTCGCAAGGCTATGGTCGACAAGTACGATGTAGCTGTTATCAAGCATACCATCGACTTCTCTAAGAGCACCTATTCTGATGCTTACAATAAGTTCAGCCAGTTCGTGAGCGAGAACAAGACCATCGAGGATATGGAGAAGAACGCCGCTAAGTTCGGCTTCGTAGTAACTCCTCGTCAGGACCTCTTCAATTCTGAGCACAACGTGGCTGGCCTGCGTGCCACCCGCGAGGCCATGAAGTGGATCTTCGATGCCAAGGCCGGTCAGGTAAGCCCCCTCTACGAGTGTGGCAACAACGATCACCTGCTGGTTGTAGCCCTCACCAAGATCAATCCCGTGGGCTATCGTTCACTCGATGGTGTGAAGGATATGGTGAAGGCCGAGGTCATCCGCGACAAGAAGTTCGAGCAGATCAAGGAGAAGTTTGCCGGTGTAGCCGACATCGCCGCTGCTCAGGCTAAGGGTGCCAAGATCGACACCGTTAATCAGATCACCTTCACCGCTCCTGTATTCGTACAGGCCACTGGTGCCAGCGAGCCCGCTCTTGCCGGTGCTGTGGCAGCAGCCAAGGCAGGCGACTTCTCTAAGGCACTTGTCAAGGGTAACGGTGGTGCTTACCTCTTCAAGGTGATTAAGAAGGCAGCTCGCGAGGGCGTTAAGTTCGACGAGAAGCAGGTAGAGCAGCAGCTCCAGATGCAGGCCTCTCAGGGCGCTCGTATGTTCATCCAGGAACTCTATCAGAAGGCAGGCGTGGTTGACAACCGCTACCTCTTCTTCTAATATAACAAAAACAATTTGGTTGAGCCCCGTCAGGATTCCGATTCTGGCGGGGTTTTTCGTTGGTTTAGGGTTTTCCCCTGTCGATGGTAGGGGAAATCCCTTGTCCTGATCTCCGCTAAGGCTTATCTTTGCAGCGTGAAACTTTTAAAATTTCTACGCTTATGAAAAGAATGATGATTGCCCTTTTGAGCCTCGCGCTCACGTTGCCAGCCCTCGCTCAGTATGGCCGGCCACATTATTATAATCGTCCTGCGTCGCGTTACCAGTCGCCCAGCATGCCTCGTTACTCCAATCAGGTGTATTACGGCCTTCGCCTGGGTGTAGGCTTCGCCACGGTTCATTCTGACGATCAGTACCTCAATGGCGGCTCCGCCAAGGCAGGTCTCGACGTAGGCGCCGTTGTAGGCGTGCAGCTGGGCTATCACTCGCCCGTGTACTTCGAGACCGGCCTCTCTTACATCGAGAAGGGCGGCAAGGGCACCTATGCAGGCGATAAGTTCAGCTACAGCCTCAATTACCTCGAGCTGCCCATGGTGCTCAAGTATAAGTACCAGTTCGACCCCATGTTCAGCCTCCAGCCCTTCGTGGGTGGCTATGTGGCAGCCGGCGTCGGTGGCAAGATCAAGGATTTTGGCATGCGCCAGGCCTATAGCTCCTTCGATGATGAAGGCTTCAAGCGTTTCGATGGCGGTATCCGCGTGGGCTGCGGTGTGCAGTACGATTTCCTCTATGCCGAACTGGGCTACGATTTCGGCCTCGCCAACATCTCCCACGACTACTTCGACACCTCCCACACAGGCACCCTCTTCGCCACCGTCGGTGTGAACTTCTAAAAACAAAGAGCCCCCAATCGAGGGCTCTAAATGACAACGGGGACAGGTCCCTATGTCATGGTTGCCGTTCACCGACAACTCTGACTGGGCCCTGTCCCCTGTCATTTTGATGAAAAATCAAATAAATGTTTGGATTTCTGAGAAATAATTTATACCTTCGCCCCCGAATAATTAAATATAAACCAACCTGATAAATATGAAACAACTATTCAAACATTTCGCCCTCCTGGTGATGGGTGCATTAATAAGCGGTTGCGCTGCGGAGGTAGACGACCTTCAGCCTACAACCAACGGCACTGTGACGATGAAGACCACCATCAGCCTCAGTGAGCAAGCATCCACGCGCGCCCTCGATATAAATGGTAATAAGACCTTCGCCGCAGGCGATCAGATTGCTGTGGTCTACGAGCAGGAAAGCGGAACCGCCAAGGCCTTGAGCGTAGCCCTCACCGATGACGATATTACCAATGGTGGTAAGGACGCCGCATTTACCGTAACGCTCTCCAATCCGAAGGCCAGCGGCAAAGTGCGCTATATCTATCCCGCCTCAATGGTTGCTGATGATGTGTCGACTACGACTCCAGGTAACGATGCAACGATTAAGTGGTCGAACCTCAACACGCAGGATGGTCTGCTTAGCTCACTCGCTAGCAAGCTCGACCTCGCTACGTTCGATGGTGAAATGACAGCCCAGGGCAATCTCCCCAAAACAGCAACGCTCGCTAACCAGCTTACCATCGCCAAGTTCATCATCAAGAACAGCGCCACTAACAGCACTATCACTGGCAATATCACCAAACTGACCATCTCCGATGGCACAAACACCTATACTGTCAATACATCTTCACATTCCACCATCTACGTAGCCATGAAGCCCATCGCCAGCAGTCAGACCATCGATGTCACTGCCTTCGACGGTAAGGACAAATTTACAAAGAGCGTTACGGGGCAGACACTCGCCGCGAACACGATGTATGCTGTGAACGTAACGGTGGATAGGCTCGCTGCCAGCATGACATTGGCTGCAGTTACAACCAGTGAGGTAGGCTGGCGCATCGGCAGCGACGGCACGGCCTATCAGCCGACCGGCCTACTGCCGTCGGGCGTTACCGCTGTAGCTATGATAACCTATGTGGGCAACGCTACGGGCGAGACTAGCTATATCCATGGTCTGGCTCTCGCTATGAGCGATGCCAATAACGGAAACACTTGCTCATGGAAGACATCGCAAACTGATGCAGGCCATACCTACAAAACTAATAATCAGTCTGATTTTTCTATAATAAGCGAGAGCGGTTTGCAGTACAACGATGCGACACACGACAGCGATACTTATCCCGCCTTCAAGTATGCGATGGCAAATAACGGCATTGCTGCCCCCACGGAATGCTCTGCTTGGTTCCTGCCCACGGGCTATCAATGGAATCAGATGATAAACGCTTGCAAGAATGTATTAGGCACTAAGAACAGTTCTGATGATTTGCGCGACGGCTTCAGCGGCGTTGGTGGAACGAATTTGCAGACGACCTCCCCCTACTGGTCGTCAACGGAGAGTAAAGAAGAGTATGCGTGGTACTACTACTTCTCCGACGAAAAAAATTGGGCATACGGCACAAAGAACAACAACACCCGCTATGTTCGTGCCGCCCTCGCTTTTTAGAGCGGATCAAGTCCCTCAATAAACCAAAGAGCCCTCAGGAATTTTGAATTCCCGAGGGCTTTCTCTTAATTCTTAATTCTAAAATCTAAATTTGCTCATGCTCCCACGCATGACGTGGCGCCCAGTGCAGTCAGAATAGCAGTTGCTATAGAAGCAATCAACTGCACGATAAACTTTGCGGTTTCTTTCTTGCTCATAATCGTAAATTTTTAGTTCAACAAAAATTTAGTGAGGAGAGGGGAGAAGCTAGAAGCTAGAGAAATGTACCGTAGGTGCTCTAATGGCTTTGCTAGGTTTTCTCTCACCTCTCACCCCTCACCTCTCACCTCTTAATCTCCAGAGGGGTTACCCTCTGTCGCCGTGGCAACGGCGAACGAAGAAATCGGAATCTTCTCCTGATATGTACGCTTCTTGCCATCGATGGTCTTGCTCTTCGAGCTCACCACGTAAGCCGCCTTAAACGTACACTCCTTCTTCAGCATGCGGCTGG
>JAEEGF010943586.1_pt1 | contig 22349 bp, 19 predicted proteins | sample 9134171 | NCBI WGS metagenome assembly JAEEGF01 (sample SAMN16246542, study PRJNA631951) | gut metagenome | biome: gut microbiome; feature: rumen; material: AP-attached | host: Bos | place: Iran: Karaj | collected 2018-10 | reverse complement strand
GTCGTAGAAAGCGGGGTGTACCAGGTCTGGATAAATTCCACGGCGAGGCCCGGGGTCATCAGCTTCTGGACGGAACCGGCCTGTTTGGCGCCGGCGAGATAATCTTTGATGCTCATAGTATGTCCATTTTGAGGAGGGTTAAATTTTTTCAGGGAATAAGATAGAATATAGATGGACGCCGCGGTAGCCCGAAACCCCGAAAAATTGGTTTCTTTGGTGTACGGAGTGGTCCAGTTGCGCTCAAATTGTTTAAATTGTGGATATGACTAAATTGCTTGCCTACATGTTGCCCGGGTGGTTCCTGATCCTTGTGTTCTCGCTTGTGACCGCCTACTGTGTCCCTGTGGAGGTTTCCTCTGCGCCGTGGTTTGCTCTGATGACTGTCGCCGTTTGGGCGATATGTGTTGTGGTGCCATGTGTCATCTATTACCTGAGAACGCCCCCCGGAATAAGCTACAAGTAAGTGATCAGTAAACAGTAGACAGTGGTTAGCACCAACCACTAAAAAAACTATATTGTGCCCTATGATTAAAATCGGCGTTATGGCTTCCGGTGGCGGAAGCAATTTTAAAGCTATTATTGACCATATCGGCGAGGGCGACCTCGAAGCACAGTGCAAGTTTTTGATTACGAACAACGGAACGTGCGGGGCAGTGGAACACGCCATGTCGTACGGCATCCCGGTTTACCATATTTCGGGCAAGACGCACCCCGACGTACATCAATACGAGCGTGCGCTGTGCGCCGTTTTGGACGAACGCCCGGTGGACCTTCTGATTTTGGCGGGCTACATGAAGGCGCTTCCGGACGTGCTGGTGGAACGTATGGAAAACCGCATTTTGAACATCCATCCGTCGCTATTGCCCAAGTTTGGCGGCAAGGGCTTTTGGGGAATCCACGTGCACGAGGCGGTTTTGGCCGCAGGCGAAAAGGAATCGGGCCCGACGGTGCACTTGGTCTCCAAGGAGATTGACTCGGGGCGCATTTTGACGCAGCGCAAGGTGCCCGTGCTCCCTGGCGACACTCCCGAGGTTTTGCAGGCCCGCGTTCTGGAACAAGAACACGACCTTTACTGGCGCACTATCCGCGATTACGCGGCCGAGGTCCTGTAAGCCATGAAGTTTAAAGCGCCTGCTTTTTTGGAGGGCGTCACGACGCCCGTGGCGGGGGAGGCTGCCTTCCGCAATTACGCCAAGGGCAAGATTGTCGTTGGGGTCGATGAAGTTGGCCGAGGACCTTTGGCTGGCCCTGTGGTGGCTTGCGCCGCAGTGCTCAAGGCGCCCGATGCGCTCCTCACGCTTAATGACTCCAAAAAGCTTTCGCGGCCCAAGCGCGAGGCGATGTTCGATTCGGTAAAGGATGCCTGCGTTTGCTATGCCATCGCAAGCGCGAGCGTCGAGGAAATCGACACGATGAACATTTTGGAGGCGGATTTTTTGGCGATGCGCCGTGCTTTGACGGCGTTGGGAATGCCCGGCCTGGATGCGCCCGCACCCGAGATCCCCGTGGAGTGCAGGGGATCCCTTGCCGAGAGCGCCGCCCTGTTCGAGGCCCATAGTGCCTGTGTCGACTTGTTCACCCCGCCGGCTCCCGATGTGCTTGTGGCGGTAGACGGAAACCTCAAGATTCACGGGGTTCCGGAGGACATGCAAATCCCGGTGGTGAAGGGCGATGGCCTTGTGGCGAGCATCTCGGCGGCCTCCATTTTGGCGAAGGTTTTTCGTGACCGTTACATGGACGCTCTCGAGCAAAAATACCCGGGTTACGGCTTTGACAAGCACGCTGGTTACGGCACCAAGTTTCATTTGGATGCAATCCGTAAACTCGGCTTTACACCGGCGCACCGCAAGAGCTTCCACCCCAAGGGCCTCTAGCGCGAGTCCGCGGTTTATTTGACTCTCCGTTTGTTTGTATAAATCTGGAAACCTGCATTCCCAAATATTTCACTTTTTTAGCCGAAATTTTTGGTCACAAAAAAATAAGTTTGCTACATTGTTTCCTGTTGTTCGATTTTTAGTTTGAATCATTTTGAGGAGGAACACTTGAACAGCTCTATACCTCTCGTTCAAATGGTGATGCAATCCGACATTGCCACTATCGTGGTGCTTTGCATCTTGGCGGTCATGTCCCTGGGTTCGTGGGGCATCATTATTGTGAAGTACATCGCTTACCGCCACAGCAAGCACGCCAACGCCGAGTTCTACCGTAAGTTCAGTACGGTGACGCAGTTCGTGCAACTGCAGGGCCTTTGCGAGACCGGCGACGACAGTGCGCTCCGCCGCCTGACCGCCGAAGTGCTCAAGGAAGCCTCCAAGTTCAGTAATTTTGTGAGTTACGACTCCATCCAGCACCGCGCCTCCCTGCTAGAGGACACCATCCAACGCTCCATCGAGGGCCTCCGCCTTACCGAAGACCGCTATCTCGGTTTTTTGGCGAGTTGCTCGAACCTCGCCCCGTTCTTCGGCCTCTTAGGTACGGTCTGGGGCATCATGATCGCGTTCTTTGAAATAGGCCAGCATGGCTCCGCCGACCTCTCTGTGGTGGCACCGGGTATCGCCATGGCGCTTATCACTACCGTGGGCGGCCTCGTGGTTGCCATCCCCGCCTCGGCAGGCTACAACTACTTTGCCAGTTGCAACGGGCAAAACGAGATTTCGTACTTCAACTTTGGATCCCAGGTGTTGAGCTTGTTCAAGCGCGGCGACTTGCTTGCCTTGGAAGAAGTGGCCGGCTAGGAGGCTTGAGTGAAGCGTAGCCGTGGAAAAGAACTGAAGCAGGAGATGAACCTGACGAACATGATTGACGTCGTGTTCTCGATTCTGATCGTTTTCATCATCTCTGCCCCGTTGATGAGCCAGGGCGTCAAGGTGGACTTGCCCAAGGCCGAAGCACCCACCATGGAACAAGAGAAAATGCTGAAGGTCTCCATCACCAAGCAGGAGGAAATCTACATCGCCGACATGCAGGTGGATTTCAGCAGCTTTAACAACGTGTTCAAGTCCCTTTGGAATGGCGACATGGCGGTCGTCATCAACTCTGACGAAGACGTGCATTATGGCTTGGTGATGAAGGTTGTCTCGCAGGTGCAAAAGCTGGGCGTGACCAAGCTGGGATTCTTGACGATGAACCCCAAAGAAAAACCAGGTAAATGAAGCAGGACGAAGAGAGAATAGAGTATTTCGCTTCGAGCGTCGACAGCTCGCTTTTGAAGATTATCGTTGTGGCGGTGGTCTTCCATATGCTCGTTGTCGGAGCCTGCATCGCCTTCCACTACGTAAATTTGAAACCGGAGCCCGAGATGATCCCGGTGTTCGAGATGGTGAAAATTCCGCCGACACCGCAACCGCCGGCCCCGCCCAAGACGCAGCCGCCTCCGCCCAAGCCCAAGCCGGAACCACCCAAGCCCAAGGTGAACAAAGAGCTCCCGCCCGAGATTAAGCCCGAGCCCAAGGAAAAGCCTGAGGAGGTGCACGAGGAGGTTCCGCCGGAGCCGGAACCGCCGCCAGAGGAGCCAGTCGACGACTTCCCGGTCGACGACATGGATTTGCCCGTGGCGATGGAAGCGCCGAGCTTGGACCCGGTGGGCTCCGTAGACATGGACCCGCTTATGCAGGTCTACCTGGAACAGCTCAAGAAGATTATCATGGGCAACTTCAAGCCGCCCAGGGATTTGAAGGTGGACCGCTCTGCGAAGACGACGGTGCAGTTCACGGTGGACCGCTTTGGCGGCATCACGGGAGTTTTGCTCAAACGCTCTTCGGGCAACAAGGCATGGGATCACCTCTCGGTGCGAGCCATCCAGATTTCGAAGGTGCCCGAGCTGCCGCCCAACTACCGTGCCCCGAGCCTGGTGCTGAATTTCAACTTTACTCCAAACTAGTTACGCCGAATGAATAGGAAAATGGAAAAAACTTTGAAGATGCCGCGTCGCCTAGCCTTGGCGATGTCCGTGCTGTTTGTTTTGGTTTGCCCGTCGGTGCCCTATGCGTCTATCGATACCATCGCGGTCGATGTGGGGATCTCTGTTTTCAAGACGATGCCCATTGGTGTTGTGCCCTTTGAAGAGCAAAAGGGCATTGACTGGGTGGAAGAAAAACCGCACCAGATTTTGACGCGCGACGCGAACCTCTCCGGACGTTTTGACGTGGTCGCCTCCGACAAGTTCAACCTGGCACTTTTTAGCCGCAGCCGTGCCGAGTACTACGTGACGGGCAAGGTGCAGCCCAAGGCGGGAGGACTTTTGCGCGTAGATTGCTACCTCTACGTTTCCAAGAGCAAGGATCTGCTTTTGGGCGAGAGCTACACCGTTTCGCAAAACGACTTGCGCCGCGCGATGCATGGGTTCTTTGACAATGTGACCAAACGCCTTTGCGGCGAGCGCGGTGTGGCGAGCACACGCCTTGCGTATGTCTCCAAGATCGACGGCGTCAAGCAGGTCGTGGTCTCGGATTACGATGGATTCCACCGCAGCCAGGTGACGCGCGATTCCAGCATCAGCATGATGCCCGTTTGGACGCTCGGCAACAAGGGACTTGTGTACGTGAATTTCAAGACGAACCGCCCGCGGCTCTATACCAAGCGCCTGGGTGGCAAGGAACAGCCTCTCTTTACGCAGTTCGACCAAACTTACAGCCCCGCGGTGAACCCGCGCACGGGCGAACTCCTTTTCTCGAGCACCAAGGACGGCAAGACTGACCTTTACCTGGGCAATATGCAGACCGGTGCCGCCCGCAAGTTCGCCTACCTCAAGAGCAACCAGACGAGCCCCGCGTGGAGCCCGTACGCGACCGAGGTTTTGTTCACTAGCGACCGCGGTGGTGGACCGCAAATTTTTGTGATGGGCAAGGACGGGAGCGACATGCGCCGCGTGACTTTCATGGGCCGCTACAACGAGCGCGCGAGCTGGTCCCCGAGCGGCGACCGCATCGTCTATACGTCGATGGATAACGGCAAGATGAACATCTATACCTGCGCGCTCGACGGGAGCGACATTGTGCAGCTCACGAGCAACGCTGGAAACAACGAACACCCCACGTGGTCGCCCGACGGCAAGCTCATTGCCTTTAGCAGCAACCGCAGCGGGAGCTACCAGATTTACATTATGCGCTTTGACGGCGCGAACGTGACCCGCATTACGCAGGGTGGCGAGAATACCGCCCCCACGTGGTCGTGGTTCTACGAGGACAATTCAAAACAAACAACCAAAGAAGGTGCCAAATGAAAAACATCGTTAAGATCGCCATTATCTCTGTAGCCGCTTGCCTCGTTGTGGCTGGCTGCTCCAAAAAAGAACCGCCCAAGACGGAACCGACTCCGGAAGCGGCTCCTGCCGCCGAAGCCCCTGCCGCTCCGGCCGAGCCCGCGGTGAACGCCGACTCCCTCGCTGCCGAACAGGCTCGCCTCGAAGCCGAACGCCTTGAAGCTGAACGCGCCCGCTTGGAAGCGCTCATCAATCAGATTATGAGTGAAGATGTGTACTTCGACTTTGACCGCTTTGAACTCACGGAAAAGGCCAAGGAACTCCTGGCCCAGGTGGGCGAGCTCCTGATCAAGGAAAAGCGCTTCACGATTACGATCGAGGGTCACACCGATGCCCGCGGTACCGAAGATTACAACTTCACGCTCGGTGCCAAGCGTGCCATGAAGGTTAAGGAATTCCTCACTGCTTACGGTATCGAAGGCGAACGCATGGAATCTGTGAGCTACGGTAAGGAAGCTCCGAAGGCACAGGGCGAAACTGAAGAAGCTTACTCCCAGAACCGCCGTGCCAACTTCCGCGTGAACATCAAGCAGTAATTGGAATTTAGAACTTAGAGCTTAGAGCTTGGAACTATTTCTAAGCTCTGCAGCTATACGAAACTTATAACTTTAGTTTTATAGTTGAGTTATCCCCTTGGGGGAGAAGCGAACTAAGTTCTGCCAACTAAGCTCTGTCAACAAGAAACCACTTCTAACATGAAATGACTATGAAACATTTAGCTCTAGGATTAGTATCGATGGCACTTGTCCTTGCCGGCTGCTCGCAGGTCACTATGCTCCGTACGCAGGAGATGAAGGCCGTGGGTACCGACGTGCAGGTGGCGGTCCTCAGCAATCTCGATTCTAGCGTCCAGTACCTGAGCGCACAGAACGATTCCCTGCGCGCCGAGCTGGATTCCATCAAGTCGCAGATGGCCTTGCAAAAACGCATGATGGCCGAAATCACCATGCTTTCGCGCCGCATGGGTGACGAATCTGAACGTAACGATTCCCGCCAGGAAGAAATCATCTACCGCCTGGACATGCTGCTCGGCAAGTCCGACAAGATCTTGGCGAAGAAGGTCGTGGTGAGCGGCGCCCCGCAGGCGCCCATGTCCATGGACAGCCTCGAGCGCGAAGCCGAGAAGCTCGTGGAGGCCGAAGCCATGTTCAACACCGCGCGTTCCGACTACCATCGCGGCGAATACAAGCTCGCTTACTCCGGCTTCAAGCAGGTGTACGAGCAGATGAAGACGGGCGAACTCGCCGAGAATTCCCTCTACTGGATGGGACTCTGCCTGATTGACGTCAATCAAATAGACAAGGCCAAGAAGGTGTTCGTGGGCCTGGCCGATGCGTTCCCCGAAGGGCAAAAGGCTTGCATCACCATGTTCAAGCTCGCCTCCATCTATGGCACTGAAGGCAACGTGGACATGCAAAAGCAGTACCTGCAGAAAATCCTGAACAGCAAGAATTGCGCCTCGTCGGCGGAGTTCGAGCAGGCCGCAGGAATCTTGCAGGAATTGCTTGAAAAGGATACGCCCACGCCGGTTCCTGCAGCCGAAGGCTCCGAAGCACAGCAGCAGGCTCCGCAACAGTAAAAAGCACTCTTTGGAAAATAAAAGAAGCCCGCAGATTTGATCTGCGGGCTTTTATAATGCCCGGATTTTATATCGGCGGACTTTTTTCCGGGATTTTAGAAGCTGTCGTCTTCTTCGTCGTCGCTGTGGCGGATGACGGTCGCGCCGATTTTCGCCATCTTGTTTTCGAAGTCTTCGTAACCGCGGTCCAAGTGGTACACGCGGCTCACGGTGCTTTCGCCTTCGGCGATGAACGCGGCGAGCACAAGCCCCGCGGTGGCGCGGAGGTCGCTGCCCATGATTTCGGTGCCTTCGAGCTTGGTGCCGCCCTTGATGGTCGCGGTGTTGCCGTTGACCTGGATGTCGGCGCCGAGGCGCTGCAGTTCGGCCACGTGTTTGAATCGGTCGTTATAGACGGTGTCCTGGATGACGCTGTTTCCCGGAATCGAGACGAGCGTCGCCATGAGCGGCGCCTGCATGTCGGTGGGGTATCCCGGGAAGGGAAGCGTCTGGATGGTGATGGGCTTGAGTTCCACGTTGCGGGCGTCGACTTCGGCCCAGTCCGCGCCGACGCTTACCTTGCAGCCCATGTCGCGGAAGGCGTCGAGGGTAGAGGCGATGTGGTCGGGAATGACTTTGGTGACTTTTACGCGTCCGCGGGTGATGGCGGCGGCGCAGAGGTATGTCCCCGCTTCGATGCGGTCGGGAATCGTGAACCCTTTGCCGGGGCGGAGGCTCTCGACGCCCTGCACCGTGAGGGTGCGGGTACCGCGGCCCTGGATTTTGGCGCCCATCGAGACGAGGTAATCGACGAGGTTGTCGATTTCGGGTTCCAGCGCCGCGTTCTGCAGGACGCTGGTACCCTTGGCAAGGGTTGCCGCCATGAGCACGTTCACGGTGGCGCCGACGCTCGAAATGGGGAAGTGGAACGTACCGCCGGGGAGGCGACCTTCGCAGGTGGCTTCCACGTAACCGCGGGTGAGGTTGATTTTGGCGCCGAGCGCCTCGAGCCCCTTCAAATGGAGGTCGACGGGACGGGGGCCCCAGGCGCACCCGCCGGGGAGCGAGACGCGGCAGCGTCCGAAGCGCGCCACAAGCGGGCCCAGAACATAAAAGCTTGCGCGCATCGTCTTCACGAGCTCGTAGGGCGCTTCCAGGTGGTCGGCGCCGCGCGTGTCAATCTTGAGCTGGTGTGCTTCTCCGCTGATACGGCAGCCGATAACGCGCAGCACGTCGCTCATCGTCTTCATGTCCTTGAGGTGCGGCACGTTTGTGATTTCGGAGACGCCGTCGGCGAGGAGCGCAGCCGCCATCACGGCGAGCACGGCGTTCTTGGCGCCAGAAATCTGCACTTCGCCTTCGAGCGGCTTTTTGACCTGGTGAACTTCAAAGCGGTACATATAAACTAATTCTCCTTTTTGTTGCCGTTACTCGTTTGCTTGGGCGTGTCGTACACGACGAATGTCCTTGCAATCCAGTCGTGGAGGGCGCGGCGCTTGGGGTCAAACAGCACAATGAGGTAGCCGAGACCGTAAAAAAACATGGTGAACTGCGTGAGCACGCTGCACAGGTAGCGCGCAATGGAAATGGGCCAGTTCAGCTTTTCGCCGTAGGCGGTTTCCACATGGATGTGAAACAGCTTTTTGCCGGGCGTCGCCGAGTAAATGGCGTGGAAAACGATAAAGTAAATAGTTTGGACAATACTCCAAACGGTGAGGAAGGTGCTCATGCCCGGTGCCTCGATGAGCTTGTTCAGCGATTCACCCGAGGTCGGATCGCCGGCGTAGTTGGCGGCAGCCACCTGGATGGTCTCCAGGTCAACCAGGCCGCCGGAACCGAGGGCGAATAAAATAACCCCGCCCACCAAGCCCAAAATAACGTTGTCTATGGTGTAGGCGAGGGCTCGTGCGAAAAAGCCCGCAAAGCGCTTGCTCTCGAATTCGCGGATTTGCTCCTTGAGGAGCTCGTTGATGGTGCTTTGCAAAAGTTCGTCGCGGGAGGATTCTAGCCCTTCCATTTCGGCCTTTTTCTCGGTTTCTAGGGCCTCTTTCCAAGTTTTCCAGCCTTCTTCGCCGCTGTGCCACACCAGGGTGCTGTCGGTGATTTTACCCTGGTTTACAAAGTCGTGAATTTCTTCGATAGTATAAGGGCCTTGCCTACGTTCTCCGTCGGTAATGCTCTCGTCGATATAAAACCATTTCATACGGGGGAAAATTTAGAAAAAGGCGCGTGTTGTGAAAAAATAAAAACCCGAAAATTTCTAAATTGGAGTACTATGAGAAATTTTATGCCGGGCCAACGTTTTGTTAGCCAGTCAGAACCCGATTTGGGTCTCGGAGTCGTTGCCGAAGTTCAAGGACGTACAGTCAAGTTCAATTTCCCGCTGGTGGGCCAGGTCCGCATGTACCGTACCGACAGCGCGCCGGTGGACCGTTTTATTTTGCAGCCGGGCGAGACGGCTAAGAACGAGAAGGGGGTCTCCTTTGTCATTGAGTCCCTCCGTGAGGCGAACGACCTGGTGATTTACGTGGGTCGCGGTGGCCGAGAAATGAAGGAATCGGACCTCACGGCGAAGCAGATGGCGCGCCCGAGCGACCTTTTCCGCGAACTCACCAAGATTGGCGTCTCGAACGCGAGTCCCGGCAAGGATGTCTCGGCAAAGGCGTTTGAACGCCGCCGTCGCGCCATGGAGATCTCTTGCAAGTGGCAGTCCTCGCCGGTCCGCGGCATGATTGGCCCCCGTGTGAGCATGATCCCGCACCAGTATTACCTTTGTCACCGCGCCTGCTCGACTTCGGCGTTGCCGCGCCTGATGCTCAGCGACGAAGTGGGCTTGGGCAAGACCATCGAGGCGGGCATGATTTGGCACGCCCTCAAGGCGCGTGGCCGTGTGCAGCGTACGCTCATTATTGTGCCCGAGACGCTAAAGCACCAGTGGATGGTCGAGATGAAGCGCCGCTTTAACCACTTGTTCACGCTGGTGGACGAGGGCTACATTCGCGGGCTCTTTGTGGGTGTCGCCAACGACGAGACCAAGCCGAACCCGTTTTTGCAGAGCAACGACATTATTGTGTCAATCGAGTTCTTAATGGGCCAGCCCGCTTTGATTGAGGATTTGCTCAAGTGCACCTGGGACATGACTATCATTGACGAAGCGCACCACCTGGTTTGCGAGGACGGTTTTACGAGCCACGAGTATATGCTCGCGAACGCGGTGCTTGCGAAGTCGAGGGGTGTGCTGCTGTTGACGGGTACGCCGCTCCAGTTGCACCCTGAATCGCAGTTCAACCGCCTCAAAATGTTGGACCCCGCGCGCTTTGCCGACTACAACGCCTTTATCAAGGACCAGGAAGCCTACCGCAAGCTGGTGAACGACCTGAGCAAGCTGCCCACCGACCCGAACCACCAAATGAGCTGGGACGATCTGTACGAATGCGTGCCCAAGAACTCCAAGATTCGTCCGTGGTTGGAACAGGAAAACTCCAAGTCGATGACGGCGGGCGAGTGGATGCGCCGCATTGTCGACGGCATGGGCACGGGCTCGGTGGTGTTCCGCAATACCCGCAAGGGCGTGGGCGGGTTCCCCAAGCGTGTTCTGGACGAGATCCCGCTGGAACCCGATGAAGTGTACCGCGAAATGGTGGATGTCGCCGCCGAACGCGACCTGGAAGCCTCGACCGACATCCAGGAGAATGGCCTGCTTTGCACGCGCTACAGCGACGCCTGGGCAAAGGACGAACGCTTTGTGTGGCTCAAGGGCTTTTTGAAGGAACACAAGGACGACAAGATTCTTTTGATTTGCGAATCCATCGAGGTGGTGCTTGCGCTGGAGTCCCTGTTGACGGACTTTTTGGGCGAGGGCGCGTTCTCGATGTTCCACGAAGACATGACCATTATGGCCCGTGACAAGGCGGCGGCGAACTTCAGCAAGCCGAACGGCGCCAATTTGCTCATCGCCTCCGAAATCGGTTCAGAAGGCCGCAACTTTCAGTTCTCGCACCATTTGGTCTTGTTCGACCTGCCGCTGGATGCGGCGCTGGTGGAACAGCGCATTGGCCGCCTGGACCGCATTGGCCAGACCAAGGACATTATTGTGCACGTGCCCTATGTGAAGGGGAGCGGGCAGGAGGTGATGTTCCGCTGGTACAACGATGGCCTCAACGCCTTTGGGGCGCCACTCATGAGCGGTGGCGAACTATTCCTCAAGTATACCGACAGCTTGATCGAGGCGCTTGCCGACCCGCGTCACTGCCTCGAGAATTTTGTGAAGAAAGTGATCCCGCAGGTCAAAAAAGATTGCGAGGCCATGCGCAAGAACATCGAGAAGGGTCGCGACCGCCTGCTGGAATTTAATTCGCGCAATCCCGAGAAGGCGAAGGAAATCACCGACGAGATCCTGCGTGTCGACAGCGAAAAGGAAATGCAGGAATTGCTGCAGGAATCGCTCCACGCCCGTGGACTCGACATCGACAAGAGTTCCATCCCGGGGTGCTTTGTGATTACGCAGGGCCCGCAAATTGAGGAGGGCACCGTTGCCGGCATGCCGAGTCGTGGCATGGTGGCGGTGCAGAACGAGGAAGACGAACAGGAAGCCGGCAACATTTGCCTTACGGCGACGTTTGACCGCAATGTGGCGATGGTCCACGACGAGGTCGACTTCTTGAGCTTGGAGCATCCGTTGGCGCAGGGCGTTATAGACTACGAGACCAGCGCGAACCACGGTGTGGTGGCTTGCTGCATTTGGCCGGAGTCGGGACTCAAGGGCCTCATGATGCAGTACAGTTTTGCTGTGGAGTTGCCCGTGCCCGAAGAGTGGGGCATGAGCGACCTGGTGGGGCCGCGTTACGTGACGGCGCTGGTCGATGCCTCGGGTGCCGACCAGAGCGTGAATCTCGAAAAGCTCTCGAAGGCGGTTCTCCGCGACGTGAACGTGCCGCAAGGCAACAAGGCGGTGGATGCCACGCTTCGGTTCTTTGCCAAAGAGGGACTTGCCAAGGCTCGCCAGGTTGTGTCGGGTGCTGCCAAGGAGTACGCCGAGCGCGCAGCCGACTTGGTCGAAGTTCGCTCGGAACAGGAGTACCAGCGCATGAACCACTTGTTGACCATGCGCGGCAAGGCGGCCGGCAATGCCGAACTGCAGCAACTCCGCAAAAACGTCCAGGACCGCCGCAAGGTGGTGGCGAATCCGCAGCTTAGGCTCGACGCCATTAGACTTTTGGTTTGCAGGTAAACAGAGATGAGTGAATTACGTAAGAATATTTTGGACGAAGCCCGCCGTGTGGTGGTCAAGATCGGTTCCCGCATTCTGGTGGACTCCGAGAAGGGCGGTGTCCGCACCCGTTACATTCAAAAGCTCGCCGATTCCGTTTCGCGCCTCATGGAAGCGGGCAAGGAAGTGGTCATTGTGACGAGCGGTGCCGTGGGTACCGGCATGGCGGAACTCGGCTACAAACAAAAGCCGACGGTCATTGCAGAGAAGCAGGCCTGCGCCGCGGTGGGTCAAATCGACCTCATGTACGCCTACCGCGAAATGTTCCGCTGGGTGGACCTCTCCGTAGGGCAGATTCTGCTCTCTGCCGATGACTTCCGCGACCGCGCACGCTACAAGAACTTACAGAACACCATCAAGGCGATGCTCGCCCGTAAAATTGTCCCCATCATCAACGAGAACGACAGCCTCGCCGTCGCCGAGATCAAGGTGGGCGACAACGACAAGCTCAGTAGCGATGTGGCGCTGTTCCTCGATGCGGACCTGCTCCTGATTTTTACCGACGAAGACGGATTGTTCGACGACAATCCTAAAAAGAATCCGAACGCCCGCTTGCTCCGTTTTGTGCCCGAGATTACGCCCGCCATTTTGGCATTGGCTGGCAAGCCTGGCGAGACGGGCTCCGCGGTGAGCACCGGCGGTATGCGCAGCAAGCTCGAGGCTATACGCAACGTGACCAAGAGCGGCTCCAACGCCTTCCTCGCTAACGGCATGAAGGTGCTTCCGCACCAGGTGATTTTCGGGAATGCGACAGGGACGCTTTTTGCGGGTTCCAAGAAAAAGCTCAACAGCCGCCAGCGCTGGCTCAGCTTCGTTACGACCCCGCGCGGAAGCGTCATTGTAGATGCGGGCGGCAGCAAGGCGCTCCGCGAAAAGCACTCGAGCCTCCTCCCGGTGGGCGTAATCGCGGTGCAAAAGCATTTTGACAAGGGCGACCTCATCGAGGTGCTTGACGAGCAAAAGAATCCGGTCGCCCGCGGTGTGGCGGGCTTTGACAGCGAGACCCTGAAGCTCGTTTTGCGCAAAAAGACGCCGCAGGTCCACGAAATTTTGGGAAAGGACGTCCCCGATGAACTTATCCACAAGAACGACTTGGTGGTGTTCTAGAATTGGGAGTATATTTACGGTATGCGCGTTAGTTCAATAAAAATCATGGCTTGCTCGCTTTTGCTCACGGCGGGCGTCGCCTTTGCCGATGCGGTGTCGGCCGAAGCGCTTGCCTCTGGCGGGGCGTTTGTCCGCGACAACCAGTTGGGCGAAATCCGCGACATCCTTCGCGGCGGCCGCGGTGGCTATATCGATTTCGGGTTCAACTTCATCCCGAGCGTCACGCAGACTCCGTTAAAGACGCAGTTCGGCGAGCACGACGGCTTTGCCTTCCGCAACCACATGGCTGGCTTTGCGGCGGGGGAAGTCAAAAAAGACAACTTCCTCGGATTTTTGCTGTGGTTCGAGCGCTCGGGCTGGGACGGCGAGGACTTTGTGCTGCTCCCGCAATACAACGACTTCTCGGCGGTGCGTTCCGTGACCACTTGGGGCTTTACCTACACGCACCGTACGCTGGACCTCACGGCGGCGGCGGGTATGCAGCACCAGAACGTGGAATACGTTGGCGACATTTACCCCGACGAGAACGATTCTTTGCTCTACAGCTGGGCGCATTTGCGTTGGGGCCATGCCAGCGTGCAGGGAAGCTTCCACCGTAGCGACTGGCGCAGCCTCCGTATTTCGTTGGACTTGGAATCCCGTGCCATTTATGGCGGCCGCAAAGGCGGACCGCTGACCTACTTGCCGAATTTTGACGTGAGCCTCTACAACGGCGGCGAAAACGGGGATGACTCCGTCCGCGTGAGCTGGGAACAGAACCTGTTTGCCCAGCAGCTTTATGGCGAAGTATCGTTTGACTTCCCGAGCAGGGAATTTCACTCGGCGGCGCTCAAGTATTACCCGGATCCCTCCCGCATGATTGGTTTCGAGGCGACTTGCCTTCGCCGTCACGTGCGCAGCGGCTCTGCCGACTTGCTTTGGGGCGGCGCCGTAGACTTGCTCTTCTTGCGCTTGGCCTACAACTCGTCGTACGAGTACGAACACCTGTTCCATGCCAAGGGAACTGTCATTGCCGAACTCAAGTTCAGCCTCGCGACCATCGACGGATTCCTGTTTGGCCGCGGTGCCGCGCAAACGGCCCCCATGGAGACTGTGAAACTCGAGAAAAAGAACTCCAAGGACGATAGTTTGTTTGGCTCGAAGAACGGCGAGAACATGAGGACCATCGATGCCAAGACCATCGAGGCGAAGGGCGTTCGTCGCGAGTCCTCTGGCGCGACCGAAGGAGGCAAGTAATGAAGTGCTTTAAATTTTTCTTGATGTCTCTGGTCGTGGCCCTGCTCTCGGGTTGTAGCCACTGGTTTTTGGAATCAACCTCCCGTTTGCAAGTCGAAAACGCCACCGAGGACTGTTCCATCACGGCAATTGACGTGGTGAGCGAAGACGGTTCTACGATTGTGCCCTGGGTACGCGAAACCATCCTCCCCGGCGAGCGCAGCCATGTGGTCGAAGCGGATTGGGTGGGCGATTTTAAACTCCGCATCCAGTATACCAAGTCTACGGACGCTTCTGGCGACTTGTATACCGACGTGGAGGACTTCGATATTGAAGGTGGAAGCCTCTATTTGATGGTGGAAGGCGACAAGGATTTGCTGACGTACCGGTTCCGTTGATTTTTTAAAACTATCTTTAAACCAAAGTGCAGATTACAAAGCTAAAGATATTTGGATTCAAGTCCTTTGCGCAAAGGACCGAAATCAACTTCCCCACGAAGGGCCTTACCGCCGTGGTGGGACCGAACGGTTGTGGCAAGTCGAACATTACCGATGCCATCCGTTGGGTGCTGGGCGAACAAAAAGCTGCCGCCCTCCGTATGGGTAAAATGCAGGACGTGATTTTTAGCGGTACCGAAGAACGCGCCGCTATGAGTCTTGCCGAAGTTTCCATTGTCATCGACAACAGCGATGGCGCCTTGGCGTCGGAATACTCCGAGGTCATTGTGACCCGCCGTGTACACCGCGACGGCTCGGGCGAGTACCTAATCAACAACCAGGAATGCCGCCTTCGCGACGTGCATGCCCTGCTTTTTGACTCGGGCCTCGGTTCCAGCACGTATTCGCAGATGAACGCCGACATGATTAAGGCGGTTTTGAGCGACAAGGCCGACGACCGCCGCATATTGTTTGAAGAAGCCGCCGGCGTGAGCAAGTACCGCCAGCAGCGCAAGGAGGCCGTGCGCCAGCTCGAACGTGTGCAACAGGACATGCTGCGTGTCGAGGACAACCTCCGCTCGGTGCGTCGCTCGGTTCACATGTTCGAGACCCAGGCTTCCAAGGTCGACGAGTTCAAGCGCCTTAGCGGTCGCCTGCGTGAACTGGACCTCTCGGTCAGCCTTGACAAGTACGAAGATTACAAGGAGAGCCTCGATACCCTCGACACGACGAACCGCCGCATGACCCACGAGGTCGAGACTGCCAAGTCCAAGGGCATGGAGCTCCAGACCAAGATTGAAGAAAAAAAGCTCGCCATTAGCGAAGACGAAAATGCCTACCGCGACCTCGAAAGGGAGGTGCAGACGGCGACGCTTGCCTTGAACGACTTGAACAACGGCATTATGCGTTTGCGCGACTCCATCACGGCGTTGCAGTCGGCTAACGACAAAGCTCGCGAAGATATTGAACGCAGCCAGGCCAAGGTCCAGGAACTGGAGGGCGAACGCGCCCGTCTCGAAGAAGAAAACCGGGTCTTGGGCGACGATAGCGAAGTGAACGAGATGAACGCGCTTTTGGAACGGGAACGCGAGGCGTTGCAGGTGATGCGCGACAAGGTCGACGACCTGCGCACGCAATCCCGCGAACTCTCGAACGCCCGCCTGGAGGCTGCCAACAAGGTGAACGCCCTGGGTTCCCGCTTTGAACGCATGGACGCCGAGGCCGATATGCTGCGTGCGAACCTGGAGAAGTGGAATTCCGAAATGGAATCCCTGCGTGCGCAAAAGGCCGATACGGAATCGGCTGTTGCCGACATCCAGAGCGGCATGGACGAGGCCACCCGCGAACTCGAGAATTTGGAAGAACAAAAGGCCACACGCGAAGAACGTTTGGAACAAGAAAAGTCCGACCTCGCCGACGTCCAAAAGAGCCTGCAGGATTTGAAGAACGAAGAAGCCCGTTTGCAGTCTCGCATTGACGTGCTGCAGAGCGTGGCGAACGAAGGGACCGATGCCAGCCGCTGGCTCAAGGAGAACAAGGCGAATCTGGTGGGAGGACTCCTCTCTGAGCGCATTGAGGCAACTCCGGAATACGCTTCCCAGGTGGAAGCCGCCTTGGGTGACCTGCTCGACGCTGTCGTGGTTTCGAGCGAGGGTGCCGTTACCGAAATTGTGAATTCCCTCGATGGCGAGAACGTGGGCAAGGCGCTGCTTGCGCTTGTGAACGACGCCGGTTCCCGTTATGCGGGGGCCATCAACCGTCCGGGCATTGTCGGTTGCCTTTGGCAGTTCGTGACCGCCGAACCCGAGATTGCGGAATTTGTCTCCGGCATCTTGAGTCGTTATTTTGTTGTAAATTCCCTGGAGACGGCGATTGTGCTTGCCAAGGAGTTCCGCAGCGAAGATTTGTGCTTTGTCGCCCCTAACGCCGTCGTGCGCACCAGCGGGCTCATTAGCAGCGGAGCCTCGGCCAGCGGGACTCTCAGCCGCAAAAACGAGATTGCCGAGGCGACCAAGCTTTTGGAAGGCGTCGTTGCCGAAATCAGTCAAAAGGAATCGGAACTGGACCGTTTGCAGAACCTGGTCGACGAAGACTCCCAGATTCTTACGAGCGTTGCCGATGATATTCGCGAAAAGAACGATTCATTGCGTGCTGGTGCTGCCGGAGTCCAAATCCAAAAGAACAACTTGGCAGGTATCGATGCCCGCCTGCAGCGTTTGCAAGCAGATGCCGATGCGGCTCAGCAGCGTATTGCCGAAGCCCAGAATACAATGGACGGCGATGCCGAACTCTCGGAGGCGAAGGCCGCCATGGAGCGTGCCGAAGACAGTTACACCCGCGTGAACGACGAACTTTCTGAGCAAGAGACGATGCTTCGCGAAAAGGACGAGGATGTTCGTGAACTGGAACGCAGTGCCCAGAACAAAACGGCGAAACTCGCCCAGAACACCGAGCGCCTGCGCAACATTGCCGACCAGATAGAATTTTTGGACAATACGGTCCGCGCCCGTCAGGGTGAAATCGAGAACAATTCCGCCTCGATGGAAAAATCCGAGGGCGACATCAGGGAGGTCGCCAACAAGGTCGAGGAACAGGACCGCGCCCTCCGTGAACTGGAGGAGCGTCGTGATGTTGCACGTGAACGCTACGAAGTCGTGAGCGGCGATTTGAACGCCTGGCGCGACGAACTGGACCGTATTCGTGACGACATGATTGAGAAGATGAAGGAATTGAACGAGGTGGGCCGCCGCCAGGAGGCTCTCCAGAGCAATCTCGATCGTTTGAACGAACGCATTACCAACGAGTATTCCGTGGACCTCGGCAATCCCGAAGGCGTGGAACGTGTGGAATACAGCCAGCCCGAGGCCGACCGCGAACTTCGCGATCTCCGTGGCAAGATCAAGGAACTCGGTCCCATCAATCTCGATGTGATGGACAACTACGAAAGCGAGAAAAAGCGCTTGGAAGAAGTCGAAAAGCAGTTTGACGACCTGGATTTGGCACGTGCCTCGCTCGACCGCACCATCACCAAGCTCGACGACATTGCCCGTTCCCGTTACTTGGAGACCTTTGAACGCATCCAAAAGAACTTCCAGTTTGTGTTCAGCAAGCTGTTCCTGAACGGCGAAACCAAGATGAATCTTGTGGAAAAAGTCGACGAGAACGGGAAGCCCGTGGATGTCTTGGATGCTGATATCGAAATCAACGTGCGCCCGACCGGCAAGAAGATGCGTGGCATCAAGGCGCTCAGTGGCGGTGAACACGCACTTACCGCGACGGCCTTGCTCTTTGCCATCTACATGGAAAAGCCCTCGCCGTACTGCGTGCTGGACGAAGTCGATGGCCCGCTCGATGACGCCAACGTGGGCCGCTTCATGGCGCTGCTCCGCGAATTCAGCAAGCAGACCTTGTTCATCGTGGTGACGCATAACAAGCGTACCATGGCCGAGGCCGACATGCTCTACGGCGTGACGCAGGAAATCAAGGGTATTTCCCGCATCGCGAGCGTGCAGCTTGCCGACGCGACCAAATTTGCGATTTAGTCGTTAGTTGTGTCATCTCTTTCGTCTATAAAAGGTTTTGCCCTTGCGGCCCTTTCCGCCATCTGTTACGGCACGAACCCGCTCGGTGCCTTGAACCTGTATGCGCAGGGCTATTCTCCCGAAACGGTATTGTTTTACCGCTTCTTTACGGCGGCACTCCTCCTTTTTGTGATAGTCATTGCGAAGGGCTCGCACTTCAAAATTTCACTCCGCGAATTCGGTGCGCTTGTCGCGTTCGGGTTCCTCTTTGCGGTGAGCTCGCTTACGTATTACGCATCCTTCAAGTACATGGATGCGGGTCTTGCTTCCACGCTCCTGTTCCTGTACCCGCTCGAAGTCTCGGTGCTTATGGCGATTTTCTTCAAGGAGAAAATCAAGGCGTGGACCGTTGTTTCGATTGCGGTCTCGATGTCGGGCGTGGCGCTCCTGTACCGTGGTGGCGACGGTGTGCCGCTCAGTACGGCAGGCCTTGCGCTCGTATTCGCCTCTTCGCTCTCGTATGCGATTTACATGGTGATGGCAAACCGCGTGAACCTGCAGATGGGCGCGGTGAAGATGACGTTTTATGCCATCTGTTTCTGCCTGTGCTTCTTGTTGTTGTATTCGGTGACGCTCGGTTCCGGGCTCCCGCCGCTCTTTACGCAGGCAAGTTCGTGGGGCTGGGGCTTTATGCTGGGCCTCGTGCCGACGGTGCTTTCGCTCATATTCATGGTGAAAGCCGTGAAAATTATCGGGTCGACGCCCACGGCGATTTTCGGTGCGCTCGAACCCGTGACGGCCGTGGCGATAGGCGTGCTCGTTTTCGGCGAAATCCTCACGGGAAGGCTTGTCGCGGGCATACTCCTGATTCTCGGTTCTACCGTGCTTATCGCCATAAAAAAGGGAAAGTAATTACTATATTCCCAATATGCAAGCAACCTGTTCCAGATGCAATAAGGAATTCAACGACAAGGTGGGAATGTCCCCCTTGCAGAGTAACCTCGCTATCCGCGTCCGTAGCAGGGTAGGGAACATTTGCCCCGAGTGCCGTGCCGAGACCTGCAAGACGCGCCGCGGCTGGTGGAAAATGTTCTTCTACGACCTGAAAATCGGCTTTTTGTGCATGCTCCTGCTTTTGCCCGTTTTCCTCGTTTTTGCGGGATTGACGGTTGCTTTAGCCGTTTTCGTGCTTTAGCGGAGTTGTAGGACATTCAACGATTACGTAAAAAATCGTTGTCTCCGCTAAAAAAAGTCTTAAAAAGAGTGTATTTTCTTATTCAGGACTGCGGCCGTGTTGGCTGGCGTCATTTTGGGGACGTTTGGAATGAAAATCCTATCGAAAATATCCTTGCTTGCGGTTGGATTCGCGGTATGCGCGTCTGCCGCCGTTGACCAGTGCAAGCCCATCGGCTGGGCGACCCGTTCGGGCCGTACGTCGACCCCCTTCGAGGTGACCGGAGGCGGTAACGCGACCCCCATTACGGTAACGACTTTCGCCGACCTGCAAAAGTACGCGAAGGATTCCTCGCCGCGGGTTATCTACATCGACGGCACGCTCGGCAGCGGTTGGAGTGGCACGACCGGCGACCGTCTGAACATCACGGCCTCGAACAAGACGATTATCGGCCTCAGGCCGGGAACTGTACTCAAGGCTCCTATCCACATCAGCAAGGCATCGAACATCATTGTCCGTAACATCGTCATCCAGGGCCCGGGCAGCAATGCCGACCAGGCGTGGGACAACCTTACCATCGAAAACGACGGATCCAAGAACATCTGGATTGACCACTGCGAATTCTGGGACGGCCAGGACGGCAACGCCGACGTGGTAAAGGGTGCAGACAACGTAACGTTTACCTGGTGCATCTTCGGCTACAAGAAAAAGAGCACGCACAACCTTTCGAATCTTATCGGCAGCTCCGACAACGAGCCCGTGAGCGAAGGCAAGTTGAACGTGACCTACATGTTCAACTGGTGGAAGGCCGCTAACCAGCGAAAGCCCCGCTGCCGTTACGGCAACGTGCACGTGGTGAATAATCTTTTGACCGGCGATGCGAGTGTTACAGGCGGTACCGATGTGCTGGGCGTCTCGGCGGGCCACATGTGCACGGTGCGTACCGAGCGTAACGTATTCATCAACGAGGCTAACCCGATTTACACCGGCAACGCGAACGGCACCGGCGTGAACGAGGTAATCGACAACATCTTTACGAACTGCTCGGGCAACACGAAGGGCACGGGAACGTCGTTTACGCCGCCCTACGACTATACGGACTTCATGCTACCGGCAAGCGAGGTGGAAGCAGCTGTTCGCGCGGGCGCCGGTGCGAACCTCGCAAGTCCTGCCGCCTGCGACGAAACGACCCCTGCATCCAGTTCCTCCGTGACCCCGGCGAGTTCCAGTAGCGTAGAAAAGCTTGCCGAAAAAGCTTACCAGGCCGAAAAGGGCTCGATTAACGGTGGCGTTGTCGAAAATAGCAATGACGGTTTCAATGGCGAAGGATACGTGAATTTCAATAAGGGCGGCGATTTCACGATTCCCGTGAAGGTGGATGTCGCGGGCCAGTACAAGCTGGATATCGATTTTTCAAACGGCTCGGGCGAAGAACGCGCGCTCGCCATTAGCGCTGGAGAGTCAAAAGCGGAGCTCGGTTTCAAGGCCACAATCTCCTGGACCACGTGGGTAACGGAATCGGTGAACTTGGACTTGGTCGCCGGCGAGAATACGGTCAAGTTCGCGACGGTCGGCGGCAATGACGGCCCGAACATCGACCAGTTCGACGTGACGCTCGTGAAGGAGATTGCACCGGCGTCTTCCAGCTCCGTCACCGAAACATCCAGCTCGGGAACTACTTCGATACGCTGGTCCGCAGTCGAGCGCCGTGCGCACATGGCGGCGTCCGTGGCATGGAACGTTTTTGACGTAAACGGGGTCATGGTGGCCAAGGGCTTTGGCTCCGAAGTCGACCTCGCCGGCATGCGCCCGGGCTCCTACGTAGTGAAGGCTGCGGGAAGGCTCCACAAGGTTACGGTGAAGTAACCGCGGCATCGCATTTTCAAGTAAAAAATCCCCCGAAGGTTCGGGGGATTTTTGCAATCTTTTGCCGAAGCGACGAACGAGCGGTCGTTACATTTTCGCTGCTTTTTTCAATGCTGCGGCCTTGTCCGTCTTTTCCCACGTGAAGCGCTTTCCGGTGCGGCCGAAGTGGCCGAGCGCGGCGGTCGCCACGTAGCCGGGCTTACGCAGGTCGAGCATCTTCTCGATGCCGGCCGGGGAGAGGTCGAAGTTCTTCGCGACGATTTCTTCAATCTTGCGGTCGTCGATCTTGCCGGTACCAAACGTGTTCACGAGCACGGACACGGGCTTGGAGTAACCGATGGCGTAGGCGAGCTGCACTTCGCAGCGGTAGGCGAGGCCTGCAGCCACGATGTTCTTTGCCACGTAACGGGCAGCGTATGCTGCACTGCGGTCCACCTTGGAGGGGTCCTTGCCGCTGAACGCGCCACCGCCGTGACGGCCCATGCCGCCGTAGGTGTCCACAATAATCTTGCGTCCGGTGAGGCCGCAGTCGCCGTGCGGGCCGCCCACGACGAACTTGCCGGTCGGGTTCACGAGGTAACGGGTCTTCTTGTCCAAGAGCTTGGCCGGGATGACCTTCTTGATAAGCTTCTCGATGATTTCCTTTTCGATCACGGAGTGCTTGAGTTCCTTGCCGTTCACGAGTTCATCGTGCTGGGTAGAAATCACGACGGTGTCGACGCGCACGGGCTTGTCGTTTTCGTCGTATTCTACGGTCACCTGGGACTTGGCGTCGGGGCGGAGCCACTTGATCTTACCCGTTTCGCGGAGTTCCTGGATCTTTTCCATGAGCTTGTGGGCGAGGCTGATCGGCAGCGGCATCAGTTCCGGGGTCTCGTTCACGGCGTAGCCGAACATCATGCCCTGGTCACCGGCACCCTGCGTGTCGTCCTTCTTGCTGTC
>JAEEGF010703799.1_pt1 | contig 22350 bp, 17 predicted proteins | sample 9134171 | NCBI WGS metagenome assembly JAEEGF01 (sample SAMN16246542, study PRJNA631951) | gut metagenome | biome: gut microbiome; feature: rumen; material: AP-attached | host: Bos | place: Iran: Karaj | collected 2018-10 | reverse complement strand
AAAGTCTTATGAAAGGGGAGATATCATGAAATCATTTGAGCTTATTGTTCCATGCTACAATGAGGAAGAGTCCGTAAATCTGTTTTACGAAACGGTTTCCCCGATACTTTATTCAATAGACGCCGACTGCTCGTTCATCTTCGTTGACGACGGCAGCCGCGACAATACTGCGAAGCTTATCAGGGAGCTTGCCGAAAAGGACGCGAAGGTCAAATACATTTCGTTTTCCCGTAATTTCGGCAAGGAAGCCGCAATGCTCGCCGGTATGCGTATGTCAAGCGCTGATTACGTCGGCATAATCGACTCCGATTTACAGCACTCACCCGAGCTTATTCCCGATATGTACAGGGCGGTTACCGAGGAAGGCTGCGATATCGCCGCCGCCAGACGCATTGACCGTAAGGGCGAGGCAAAAATCAAGAGCGCATTTTCGCGTTCGTTCTATAAGCTGATCAATAAGATTTCCGATGCCAATATCGAGGAGGGCGCACAGGACTTCCGCGTAATGAACCGCAAGGTCGTGAACGCCATCGTCTCAATGCCGGAGTACAACCGCTTTTCAAAGGGCATATTCAGTTGGGTAGGCTTCAAAACTAAGTGGTTTGAGCACGAAAACCGCGAAAGAGCGGCGGGCAAGACCAAGTGGTCGTTCTGGAAGCTCTTTACCTATGCCGTTGACGGCATACTCGGCTTCTCGACCGCGCCGCTGAAAATCTCGCTAATTGTCGGAACGTTCACGAGTATTATCGGATTTATCTATGCGCTTTACACGATAGTCAAAACTTTGGTCTTCGGGCCCGACGTTGCGGGCTACCCGTCGATAATCTGCGCAATTCTTATAGTCGGCGGACTTATACTCATATCGCTTGGCATAACGGGCGAGTATATAGCCAGAATGTATATGGAGGTCAAAAACAGACCCGACTATTTAATAAACGAAACCAATATTATTCCCGACGAAAAGGGAAACGAATAAGTTATTATTTTACGGAGGTAATGAAATATGAAGGAAATTACAAAAGACATGACTATCGGCGATATTCTTGACGCCGAGAGAGAAACGGTGCCGTTCTTCCTTGAGATGGGTATGCACTGTCTGGGCTGCCCCGCTTCAAGAGGCGAATCCGTTGCCGATGCCTGTGCGGTTCACGGCGTTGACGCAGACGAGCTTGTAAAGAGAATCAACGAATTCCTTGCAAGTAAGAACTAATTTAACCATTGAACGTAGGGCGGGGGCTTGCTCCCGCCGTTCTTTTGCAAATCGATTATGATTAAACTTACACAACGATTACAGTGCGTAGCCGGTTTAGTCGAAGAATGCGACAGCTTTCTCGATATCGGCACCGACCACGCGTATCTGCCCGCTTTTCTTATTGAAAGCGGCGTCGCAAAACGCGCAATAGCTTCGGACATAAATCCAAATCCTCTTCTGAACGCCGAAAAGACGCTTGCAGGTGAGGAACTGTCCGATAAAATTGAGCTTCGGCTTTCCGACGGTTTTGAAAACATAAAGCCCGGCGAAGCGACTGAAATTGCCGTTGCGGGCATGGGCGGAATTGTGATTGCCGAAATGCTTGAAAAGACAGAATGGCTTCGCGATGCTAAATACCATCTCGTTTTGCAGCCTATGACTCATTTTTACGACGTGCGTAAGGCTCTTAGCAAATACGGTTTTGAGATACTTGAAGAAAAGGCTGTCGAAGAGGGCAAACGGGTATATCTCGTTATATCGGCGCGCTTTACGGGAAAGACCGAAGAAAAGGATGAGGGCTGGTACTATTTCGGCAGCCTTCTCAATTCCGAAAACGAAGCGGACAAAAAGTATATAAAGAAGGTTGTATCTTCTCTGAAAAAGAAATACAACGGCTCAGGCGATAAGAGCGCAGGGGAGGCTTTGAAATGCTTAAAGTGATTGACGTATTCAACTATCTTGACAGTATAATTCCGTTCTCGACTCAGGAGGAATGGGACAACAGCGGCTTTCTCGTCGGTGAAAGCGACGGGGCGGTTACCAAGATTCTCGTCTGCCTTGACATAACAAGTCAGACCGTTGACGAGGCACAGAAGCTCGGCTGTGAGCTTATCGTTTCGCATCATCCCGTTTTTATCGGGGGACTTAGCAGCCTGACCGATAACTGCCTTGCCTATAAATGCGCAAGAAAAGGCATTTCGGTTATATCTTCGCACACCTGCTACGACTTTGCTGACGGCGGTGTAAGCGATATACTTGCCGAAACGCTTGGACTTACAAACATCCGAAAGTCCGCCTCGGGACTTTACACGCTCGGTGAAACAGACTGTAAAACTGTTTTTGAGCTTGCCGAAAAGGCAAAGACAATTTTCAACACCGATATTTCATACTCTCTCCCCGACAAGCCGATTAAGACCGTATCCGTCTGCGGAGGCGCAGGCACGGGTTTTTTAGGCGAAGCGGCAAATGAGAGCGACGTGTTCTTCACGGGCGAGGGTAAGCATCACGCCTTCATCAATGCCGCGGAAAACGGACTTGCGCTTATCTGCGCGGGGCATTTTGAAACCGAGGTTATTGCGGTTAAGCCTCTTGCCGAAAGACTTAAAAATAAATTCACCGACACAGAGGTTTTCGTTGCAAACGAGACTTCGCCTATAAAGCACATCTGAGGAAATTATGGCACTTGACGGAATTACCCTGCGCTTCTTAAAAGACGAGCTGAGCGAAAAGTTGACAGGCGCGAAGGTAGAGAAAATATACCAGCCTTCAAAATGCGAGCTTGTGTTCCTTATGCGGACACGGGCAGGAGCTTTCCGTCTGTACATGTCCGCTCAGGCAATTTCGCCGAGAATCAATATATCCGAGCTTTCCTACGAAAACCCCGCCAAACCGCCGATGCTCTGTATGCTTCTGCGCAAGCGGCTGACGGGCGCGGTGCTGACGGGCATAACCCAGATTTCGCTCGACAGAATACTCTGCCTTGACTTTGACGCGACCAATGAAATAGGCGACCGTGTTAAATTAAAGCTTTATGTCGAGATAATGGCTCAACGCAGCAATCTCATACTCGTTGATGCAGACGGTAAAATCATAGATGCAGTCAAGCGTGTTGACGAAACGAAGTCCACCTTCCGCGAGATTTTACCGGGCGGGACGTATCTTCTTCCGCCGTCTCAGAATAAGCTCAATATACTTGAGGACAGCTCAGCCGATATAGCCGAAGCGGTCAAAAACTGCAAAAATCAGCTTCTTTCAAAGGCTCTGCTTAGTGTGATACTCGGCATTTCGCCCATTGTTGCGCGCGAGCTTGCGTACCGCTGTGTGGGCGATGATATTATGTGCGACCTGCTGACGAAATACGACCTTGAAAAGCTGGCAGGCGAGCTTGACACAATAAAAAAACAACTTACCGAAAAAACTCCGAAGCCCTTCGTCGTGTTCGACAGCGAGGACAAGCCGCTCGACTTTTCGTTTACCGAAATCACACAGTACGGCTCAATGCTGAAAACGAAAGAGTACGACTGCTTCTCAACCCTTCTTGACGAGTTCAGCCTTGAAAAGGAACGCGCATACCGTATCAAGCGCAGAGCAGGCGATATCTACAAGCTGCTGGGCAACGCGCAGGAGAGAATTTCAAAGAAGGTCAACCTTCAGCGTATTCAGCTTGAAAAATGCGCCGACAAGGAGGAACTGAGAATTAAAGCCGAGCTTATCAGCTCAAATCTTTACCGCCTTGAAAAGGGTTGCGCGTACTACGATATCGAAAACTATTATGACAACAATAACATTCTGCGTATTGCCGCCGACCCCGCGCTGACGCCCGTGCAGAATTCGCAGAAATACTATAAGGAATACCGTAAGGCGGTCACCGCCGAAAAACTGCTCGGCGACCTTATCGAGAGCGGGGAGCAGGAGCTCGACTATATCGACACCGTGCTTGACAGTCTTTCGCGCGCCGACGGTGAGGCTCAGATTGACGAGATACGCCGTGAGCTTATCGACGGCGGCTATATAAGAAAACGTCATAAGGACAAGGTAAAAGCGCCTAAGCTTCTGCCGCCGTATGAGTTTACGACAAGCGACGGCTTCAGGGTGCTCGTAGGCAGAAACAATGTACAGAACGACATACTCTCCATGAAAACTGCCAAGAATTACGATATGTGGCTTCACACCCAGAGCTTCGCGGGCTCGCATACGATAATCGTTTCCGATAACCGCGAAATTACACAAACCGCGATAGTAGAAGCGGCGGCGATTGCGGCGCGTTTCAGCTCTGCGGGAGAGGCTAAGAAGGTCCCCGTTGACTACACGCTTGTAAAAAATCTCAGAAAACCGAAAAACGCCCGACCGGGCAAGGTGATATATCACGTTTACAATACGGTTTATGTTGAACCGAATAAGAGTATAGAAATATAGGTGACATTATGAAAAGAACAATCTCATTATTATTGACCGTGATTATGCTTGCGGTTATCGGCATTCCCGCTTATGCGGCCGATTACAAGTGCGAGCTTGTCGCGTCAGAAACCAAGGTAAATGCTGGCGATACGGTCAAAGTTGACGTCAGAATAAGCGATGGCTTGTCCGGAATCAACGTGATAATCAATTACGATATTGATAAGTTCGAGCTGATCGACAGTGAATCGTCGGACAGAATGTGGGTAGTCGGCAACACGGCGGAGCAGGGCAAGATAAATCTCGTCGCCGTATCCGAAGATGTTCAGCCCGCTCAGGAAATTTTCAGTTTCAAGCTTAGGGTACTTGCAGACGGCGGTAAGATTACAATGAAGGTTAAAGAGGCGCTCGCCGAGGGCACGGCGGACGTTTCATCGTCCGTTGTGACAAACGAACTTAAAATCAAGGCAAACGGCAATGCCGAGCGTCTTACGCCGATTACAACTGCTGCACAGAGCACAACCGATAACAGCGCCGTACCGACTCAGCAGAATTCCGCTGAAAACAGCGAAAACGTAACACCCTCAAACAGTAACGACGAAACCGTCACCGTTACCGATACCGACGCGCAGACAGAGCCCGTCACCGAACTTGACGCAGACGGCAATCCCGTAACCGAAGAGGAGTTTCAGAAGCAGTCAAATATCGGCCTTACCGTTGCAATCTGCGTAGGTGTTATCGCGCTTGCGGCGGCAATTGCGATTATAATCAAAAAAAGGGCCGATAAGAAAGCACAAGATATTGACGGCTCCGATGAAAAATAACCAAATAACTATTGACAATTGATTTTTAATATAGTATTATTTATCTATGTAGTTATGGGGTGATTTATGCCCTTTACTAACAGAATTCTAATTAAGGCGGTAAAACAAAATGAAAAAGATTCTTTCAGTTCTTGTAGCAGTTCTTCTCGTTTCACTTGCTTGCGTTCCTGCTTTCGCAGCTGACACGGTTACAATTAATCCTTCAGCTACCGAAGCTGCTGTAGGCGATGAGATTACAATCTCCGTAGACGTTGAAGCCGGTCTGACCGGTGCTAAAATCGTTCTCAAGTACGATACTGACTATCTTGAGTATGTTGAAGGTTCTGCTGCGGCTACCGACATTATGACCACCGAGTTTAACGATACCGTGTCCGGTGAAATTACTGCAGCAGGCGTTTGTACCGATCCCTGCGAGGCAGGTACTCTCTTCACAGCTAAGTTTAAGGTTAAGAAGGCTAACGCTCAGGTTTCTGCAGACGCTGACCAGATTCTTGACGATACCGGCGCTGATATCGCTCCCGGTATGACAATCGCACCCGTAACCATCGGCGAAAAGGCCGGCGGCGAAACCACCACATCCGCTAACGGCGGCGAAACCACAACAGCTGCTAACGGCGGCAATGGCGGCAATGGCGGCAACGGCGGCAACGGCGGCAACGGCGGCTCCAAGGGCGGTTCAAATAACCCCAAGACCGGCAACACTCCCGTTATCGGTGCAGCGGCAGTTGTACTTGCAGCTTCTGCAGCAGTTCTTGTTGCCATGAAGAAAAAGAACGAAGACTGATAGAATTCCATTTTAATTAAATACATAAGGCGTCTTTACAGACGCCTTTTTGTTTTGCTTATAATAATAACCCGCAGTAGTGATTACTGCGGGTTTAATTCTTAATCCAGATTTACGTCGAGTGCCTGTCTTATATCGTTGCCGATAAAGTCAAGTCTGTAATAGTTGTAAAGAATTCTCGAGGCGATTCTCTCGTTATAAGTCTTTTCAAGTTCATCTGCCTTGAGATTGGTGCTTATTATTGTCGGGTAACCCTTTGCAAGCCTTGTATCGACTATGTAGTAAAGCTCCGAAACCGTAAACTGCGTAACGAACTCTGCGCCCAGATCGTCGATGACGAGCAAATCGCAGTTTATAAGCTTTTCCTCGGTAGTGCCGTCAGGGTTTTCACTCCTGCCGAAGCGTTCACGCTCAATCATGCCGAAGAAATCATGAGCCGAACCGTAAACAACGCTGTAACCCTTTTTGATTACCTCAGCCGCAATTGCGAGCGAGAGATGCGTTTTTCCGAGTCCCGTGTTGCCGAACATATAAAGACTGTACGTGTTTCGGTCAAACGTCTTTGCATATTCAACGCAGAAGTTATAGATGTCAGACATCTTCTGCTTTGCGGAATCTCTGTAAAGGCTCAGATCAAAATCCTCAAAGCGTGATAACTGCAGGGGAGTCTTGACTGAGAGCTCGTCGGCAGAGAGCTTGTTGAGAAGCTCCTCAAAGCACTCGCAGATAACCCCTTCAACGTAGCCTGTGTCCTTGCATTTCTTACAGTGATATGCGGGCTCAAGATAGTCCTCGTCAAATCCGTTTGCCGTGAGAAATGCCTTTTTAGCTTCCTGAAATTTAAGATTGTCTTTTTTAAGGCTTTCTATATATTCCTTCGGGTCCTTACAACCCATAACGGCCTTGATTGCGTCAACTCCCGTCTGCGAGAGTTTTGCCTCAATCTCACCGTATTCGGGATGCGCTTTTATGAATTCTTCTTTTCTGGACTTAGCTTCCTCTTCGGCTTTTTCTTTTCTGCCTGCGAGGGTTGCCAGAGCCTTTGAAACCGTGGATGAAGAGTAAGTCATCAGCTGTCACCCCTTTTGTTCGTCTTCTTTTTGAAAACAATCTTTTTGTTTTCGTCGTCAGCCATAGTTTTATTTATATCGTACGAAGCGCCGCCGTCGTTCTTTGGCTTTGCCTTCGCCTTCGCCGCATTCTCGACATCCTCGGGCGTTTTGTAACCGTTTTCGTGCCACGAGGAAATTATCTTATCCATATAGGCAAAACTGATTTTACCCGTCTTTTCAACGGTGATTTCATACGCATACACCATCATTTCGACAGACGTTTTGTACGAATCCCATTTTATGAAGTATTCTTCCTGCTTTGAAGTCGCCTGAGGCGCCGTAAGACCGGTGAGCATTCTGAAATCGTTGTAGATGCTTTGGGCGCGCGAATGGCTGTTGATGTATTCGTCAGCCTGCTCAAGAGTGGAAATCTCGTTTTTGTACCAGCTTTTCGCAACGCCTAAAATAAACGCGTTTGAGGTCTTGCCGATATCAACGCAGTACTGAATAAGCCTCAGTATAATCTCAATCGGCAGGCCGTAGCCGTCCACCATCTGAACGAGCCGTGCGTTCATATCCTGCCCCGTAGTTCTGCCGAGCATGAACTGAACGTGATTGATAAGCTCCTCAATCTTTTTGTCCTCGTTCATTCTTGTTACAACCTGCTCGTAGGTCGGAAGCACAAGTTCTTCTTTTATCTCGACCTCTTTCTTCTCGGCAGGCTTTTCAGCCTTTTCAGCCTTATCTTTGAGCAGGTGGGAATCACTCGTAACAGGCTGGGCGGCAACTGTTTCGCCGTCCTTTACGAGTACGCCCTCGTTAACCCAGTAGTCGAGCGCTTCCTTAACGTCTGCCTCAGACGAGCCTATGCTCTTTGCCAGCTCGGATACAGAAAAAGCACCGCCCCGGTAATTGAGTATCCAAAGCAGTGATTTTACGGCGCAGAAGGACGCCATTTTTATGTACTTTTCAACTATGTCCCTGGGCACTACGAAAACCGAAGCGTAAAGGGAAGAATTGAGTGAATACATAACTTTTCCTTATATCTTTTTCTTACAGAAATCATTAAGCGCGCATTTTTCGCACATGGTCTTTCTCGCCGTACAGACGGCTCTGCCGTGCAGTACGCAGCGGTGGCAGAAGTTGTTGCTCTCGTCGGGCGGCAGGAGTTTGCGAAGCTCGGTCTCAACCTTTTTCGGGTCCTTAGTCGAAACAAGACCTATGCGGTTCGCAATTCTGATTAAATGCGTGTCCGTAACCACAGCGCCAGGCTGACCGAAAACGTCGCCGAGTATAAGATTCGCTGTCTTTCTGCCGACGCCCGGAAGGCTTGTCAGTTCCTCGATTGTCGAGGGGACCTCGCCGCCGAAATCGGATTTTATTTTCTGTGCTATACCTATTATATCTCTCGCCTTGCCGTGATAGAAGCCGCAGGAGTGAATAAGCTCCTCAACGTCCTCAACCTTTGCGTTGCAGTAATCGTCGAGAGTAGGGTATTTATTAAATAAAGCGGGAGTTACAAGGTTAACTCTCGCATCGGTGCATTGTGCGGAAAGTCTCGTCGCGATAAGCAGCTCAAGCGGATTTCTGTACTCCAGCGAGCAGAGAGCATCGGGGTATGTGCTCTTAAGTGCCGCGACGGATTTCACGGCAAGTTCACTTTTAGTCATTGATATAGGGCATTGCCTCCGGCAAATCTATAAGATAATCTGCCGAAACGTTAAAATATAAACATATAGCCTGAAGGTCCTTGAGCGACGGCTCCGTAACGCCGGTTTCAAGGAATGAAATTTTTCTCTGTGTCATACCCAACACATTTGCAAGATCGGTCTGAGTAAGCGGTGGAAGCTTGGACAGACGAAGCTGCTTAAATTTCGTGTTAAAAGCCATAATGTTACCCCTGTTTCTCAATGTACAAGTGGTATTTTAGCATAAAATAATCTACGTTGCAACACTTAAAAAGTGCAGTAAAAGCCGAAAAAAACAGCTAAAATTTGTGCAACTTTATTTTTATACAAAATGTAGTGTACAAGCCCTTGTTATTTATCAAAATATGACTTTTTTCTATTGTAAAAAATTTTTTTCTATGGTAAAATTATTTGTGTAAAAAACCAAAAGGAGCATAATATGTCAAAAAGTAAACTGTTAAGTTTGGTTTTGTGCGTCATATTGTTACTTTTAAGCGCATTTCCCGCCTTTGCGGACGAGGCTACGCTCGAAAGTAAAAGGGCGATTCTGCTGGGCGAGCCTACTGAGTTAATCTGCGTTTCGAAGCTCGGCGACACGGGGCGTTATCCCGAGAATTCAGCTGAGGGCGTGGCGGCGGCATTTGAGCAGGGCGCCGATATGGTGCTCATATATCTTCGCAAGACGTCCGACGGTCAGATTGTGCTGTTCTCAGACGAAAATCTTAAGAGAATGTGCGCCGATGCTCAGTCAAATTCAATAGATAAGAATATAAACGACGTAACGTTTGAGGAGCTTTCAACCTATTTCCTTCGCAACGGTAAGGGCGGCGAGCATGAGAAGCTGACCGCTTACAGCGTGTCCACCTTCGACGAAACGCTTAAGCTTTTGGGCGGCGGCAAGCTGTTGCTTATCGACGGCGCTTGGGATTTCAGGGACGAGGTCTGCGAAATACTTGAGAAAAACAACGCTATGCTTGATGCCGTGATTCTCACCGATGCCCGAAAGGGTGCCATTAAGTCGTGGCTTGGCGGCAGAGCATCGTCGCCGATAGTTTTCTCGAAATACGTCGGCACGGTTATCTGGAGTTCAAAATCATATATCAGAGGCTCGGTCAATGCGGGCGCGGCGGGTGTTATGCTCGCAAGCGGCAACCCGTACTCGACTACCTTCTCGGCTTCTGTTGTTTCCAAAACCCGCGGCAAACTTCGCGCGATGATTGATATGACCGACAAAAAGCTTTGCGGCAAGCGCGACGACACCGCAACCTACTGGGATGACGTAACCTCGCGCGGCTTCTCGGTCATCGTTACCGACAGGGTAGAGGAGTTGAATCTTTATAAGCAGAGAGTTGAGCTTTCGCGCCGAAATCTCTCCGAGCTTATCGACCGCGCAAAACAGCTTGACGACAGCACCTTGAGCACCTACTGGGCAAACAGGCTCAATTCCAATATACTCAAGGCGACAGACGCGCTTTCGTACAGCGTCAGCGCGCTCGAGCTTGACAACTTCTATAACGAGCTCAACTCGGTCGTTGTTTCGCTTTCCGACAGCAACTCAAGAAAGCGCGGAACACTCACCGTCAGCACAGGGCGTATTTTCGCCGCGGCGCTCGTTATAATCGCGTTCGTTGCGTTTGAGCTTTATATGGAGAGAATGCGCAACAAGCGTATCGCTCTTCGCCGCAAGGGGATTGATAAAAAAGGCAGATACAGATTAAAGAATAAAGGAGAATAGGATATGGCAAGTAAGTACTTTTGCGCAAAGGAGAACGGGAAGCTTCATTACCCGCACACCATACTGACGGGCTTCGGTTTTCTCGCTTCGTCTATTGCGTGGGCAATCTACGACCCGTACATCACAAAGATTCTAAACCAGCTTCTCAACGAGAGCGCGGTAATTACCGCATGGAGCTCGAAGCTTAATGAAATGTTCCCGAAGCTTGCGGAATTCGCAGCCGCAAACGGTGAGGACGTTTCAACCGCAGTCGGCGGTATTACGCTCGTACCTTTATTTATAGGTATTATAATGACGTTCGACAACATCTTCGGCGTTATTTTCCAGCCGACCTTCGGTAAGCTTTCCGATAACACGCATTCGCGCTTCGGCAAGCGCAGACCGTACGTCATCTACGGCGCGCCCGTTTCGGCGCTTCTGTTCGCGATAATTCCGCTTGTAGCGATTAAAATCGGTTCGCTTCCGCTGACCATGCTTTTCATTATTCTGTTCGTTTTCGTAATGTCGCTGTGGCGCGCGCCCGTCGTTGCGCTTATGCCCGACCTTACGCCCAACGAGCTTCGCAGTGAAGGCAACGCCATTATAAACCTTATGGGCGGCTTAGGCGGCGCTATCGGACTTTTCGCGGGTACAATAGTAACCGCGCTCTACTGTGCGGCAACCGGCGCGAATTCCAAGGCTGACGGCTGGGATGAGTTCGTTACCTTCCCGTATGTATTCCTGCTCGGTTCGGTCGTAATGATAATCGGTATGCTCGTCGTTCTCTTCTTCGTTAAGGAACCCGACAGCCGCATTAAGATTAAAGCAGAAGCAAATCAGGCTGCCGACGAGGCGGCAAGACGTCAGGCTGAAAAGGAAGCCGCAAAGGCCGAAAAGGAAGCCAGAAAAGCCGAAAAACTTTCCTCGGGCGAGAGAAGAAGCCTTGTGTTTATGCTTATGGGACTTTTCTTCCTGTTCTGCGGAACGAACGCCGTTACGACCTTCTTTGCGCTGTTTGCGGCGGAAATACTCAACAAGACCACCGCTCAGGCAACTATCATGACCACCGCGTTTGCGGCGGCATCGGCAGTTGCCGCAATTCCCGCAGGCTGGCTGGGTAAGAAAATCGGCCGTAAAAAGACGATTATCGGCGGACTTCTCGTATTTATTATCGCCTTCGGCGCTTACCTTGTAACGCAGAAGATGGGTATTGACTCTTTAAGCGGCGCGCTTATCTGGGTAGCGCTCGTTGTCGGCGGTATGGCTAATATGTGCATCACCGTAAACACTCTTCCGCTCGTACTTGAAATCGGCGGTCTCGATAAGGTCGGCACGTTCACGGGCTATTACTATACGGCAACCTTCTCGGCTCAGATTGCGACGCCCATTGTTTACGGTATCGTAAGAATGTTCACGGGTACGTATATGTCGCTGTTCTACTACTGCCCGATAGCCTTTATCCTTTCGCTTCTGTGCATACTCGTTGTCAAGCACGGCGAGGCAATCCCGCAGGAGGTTATCGACAAGGTCAAGGAAGAAAACGAAGACTGATAATTCAAAGTTTAAGGACGGGCGTTTGCCCGTCCTTTTATTTTTATATTGAAAATGAAGTAAAAATTTGGTAAAATAAAAACGTTAATAAACAAAAGGAGAGGTTTTTATGCCTAAAGAGAAAAAGACAAAGGGCAACGGCCTGAATTATAAGCGCACCTTCCTCATCGGCTTCGGCTTTATGGGCTGTATGCTTATGTGGTCGGTTTATAATTCCTACGTTCCCGTTATTTTCAGAGCCAAGCTCACCGAGCTTACGGGCGGCGGTTCGTCGCTTCCGGGTTTTTTATCGGTTGCGCTGCTCGTTAACGCCATAATGACTATCGACAACATTTTCGGCGTTATCTTCCAGCCTTATTTCGGCAAGCGTTCCGACAGCACCCATACCAAGTGGGGCAAGAGAATGCCTTACATTCTCATCTGCCTGCCGATATGCGCAATCTTTTTCAGCTTGATTCCTGTTGCCGCAACTCTTAAGGCGGGCGTGCTGAGCATTATACTTATGATGACGGTCATCATTTTCTTCAACTTCACGATGTCCGTCTGGCGTTCACCCGTCGTTTCGCTTATGCCCGACTTTACGCCTTCGCACCTTCAGTCCGACGCAAACGCAGTTATCAACATTATGGGCGGCATCGGTCAGATGATAGGCTTCGTAGTCGGTACTATTGCAACGGCGCTTGTCGGTCTTCTCGGCTTTACCTCGATGCAGGAGGCTCTCAAGGCCAAAACCAATACTCTCGGCCAGATACTCGCGACCAATCCCGACGGCAGCGTTGTCGTTAAGTATCTCAACGGCTTTAACCCTGAGCTTGCCGAGTATAAGGAGCATATCGCAAACTTCATCGCTTCGGGCAGAGATAAGCTTTATTTCAACGGCACTGCCTTCTCGTCGGCAGGTGAGGAGAGCCAGCTTGTAGCTCAGAAGATAGCTGCGGTCGGCGCTGACGGCAACCCGATTTACGTAAACTATGCGCCCATCTTCATTGTAGCGGCGGTTATTTCAGTTCTCTGTCTTGTAATTCTCACAATATTCTATAAGAGAAATAAGCAGTACGATCTTTCGAAGGATATCGTCCTTGAAAATGATACGAACGAGGAAAAGCCCAAGAAAATTAAAATCAAGGACCTTCCGATAACAAAAGAGGAGAGAAGAAGCCTTCTCGTTATGCTTGCGGCACTGTTCCTTATCAATAACGCCACTGAGGCCATAGTTCCCAACTTCACAAACTTCGCGCTCGACACGCTTAACGTAAAGCCGATTTATTCGACCCTTATGATGGCGGTATTCGCCGTTTCGCTTGCAGCTTTCGGAATCCCCGCGGGCGCAATGGGCAGAAAGCTTGGCAGAAAGAAGACCATTATAATCGGTCTTGTCTGCATCGTTGTAATGTTCGCAATTTACCTTGCAGTTTCGCAGTTCGTTGCCAACAGAGCGTTCACCTGGATAGTCCTCTGGATTGCGCTTGTTGTCGGCGGCGCGGCGGTAGGCTGTATCAACATCAACACTCTTCCGCTTGTTCTTGCAATCGGCGGCAGAGATTATGTCGGCACCTTCACGGGCTACTACTACACCGCAACCTTCTCGGCTGCCATTACCGGCCCGATACTCTGCGGACTTCTCATCGGTCTGTTCCACGACGACTACAACTTCATGTTCCTGTTCTGCGCGATTATGTTCGCAATCGGACTTGCCGTTATAACTCAGGTTAAACACGGCGAATCCTCAAAGGACGAGGATACCTCGTGGATTGACGAGGCGGTCGAAAACGCAGATTAATCAAAATGTAAAGCGGCATGTCTCATGCCGCTTTATTGTTTTATACAAGCATTATGCATATTTATAGGTTATTATACACATTGACCGCATAAATTGAGATATGATAGAATTATTATAAGGTAATATGGTAAAGGGGTTTTATTATTACATTCGGCTTTTATGAAAAGCCAATATTAAGGGAGGATTTATATGAAAAAGGTCTTAAGCGTTTTGTTAAGCGTCATTATGATTCTGAGCGTGCTTCCGCTTACCGTTAACGCGGCTTATGCCGCTTCGGTATATATCGGAGGTGTTCAGCTTAATGACGGCGAGAGCGCTCAATGCGTTAACGGAAGCGTTATCAAAAGCGATACCTATTCGGAAAGCGACGGTATCGTGTTTAAGGACCATACGCTTACGCTTAACGGCGTTACGGTTTCAAAAGGACTTTATGAAAACGCCGCGTTATGGTTCAGCGGTACGCTTGACGTTGTCGTAAACGCAAACAGCGTTATTGACAGCGAGGGCCTTTACGGAATTAATACTGACAGAAGTAACGACGGCAGTAGCCTTAATATTCGGGGCGACCATCATCTTGCCGTTTTCTGCGGAGATGCGGGCAGTGAGGAAACAAGCACCGGTATCTTCCTGTATTCCGAAAACACTAACTACGGCGCGCTGAACGTTTACGGAAAGACAAGGCTTCTTGTCAGAACCGGAAAAGGCAAGAGTTCAATTGCTATCAACGTTTGGAATTTCGTCAGAGTTTACGACGGAGCATCGGTTGAGGCATATGCATCCGAAGCTCTGGACGGCAACAGCATGGGTATACGCTCAGTTTACGGTAATATTGTCGTTGAAGAGGGAGCCCGTCTTACGGCTGTCGCCGATACGGCCACGGGTGTAAGCTACGGCGCTTTGACAATTAGCAACTATTATTCCGAAAACAGGGGCAGGGTTGATATAACCGGCTACGCTCTGTTCAAGGGCTACGATGCGGGTATTAAATTCCGCTCAAGCCCTACGGGAAACACCTATGCTACCGAGCCCGACCTTCCGTGGTACAGAACTCTTATGAGCAAAAACTATGACGGCAGCGGCGAATTGACCGAGTTCAGAGGATATATCACCTATACCGAGGATTCGGTTTCAAAAGTTTATCCGTATATAAAGGTTAACCACGATATGTTTACCGTAACTCTCAGCGAAGCTGAGAATATGCACGCTTCGAGAAGCGGCGACGCGGTTCAGAGCGAGCTTATGTGGTATATGGATGAGGTGATTTATACCGCCGATGACGGTTACTATTTCCCGTCCGATTATACTGCGCTTTACAGCAATTCGGGCAGCGGCATCAAGGTTGAAAGAATTGATTCAACTCATATAAAGATATCCGGAAAACCGAAGAGCGACGTTATAGTTACCTTAAGCGCGGCAAAAATCAAGCCTTCCGATTATGTTGCTTACGACGTATGGGTAGGCGGAATACAACTCGGCAGCGATAACGCCGGCGACGTATTCGGTGACGGCACGGTAAGCTTTGACGCGCAAACTAATACTCTTACGCTTGAAAACTACGCTGTATCGGGTTCGGGAACCTCCAACGGAATTATTGATTCAAGTCTTGACGGCCTGACACTCAATATTAAGGGCAACAACGTTGTTGCGGCCGGCGAACAGAAATATGCGATATATTCAACCGGTAATCTTCAGGTTACGGGTGACGGTAATCTTACCGCTTACGGCGGAGACAGTGATTCCGATTCAACTTGCGGAATAATGGCGGAAGGATATACATTTACCGTTAATTCCGATTTTACGGGCAAATTAATCGTTAACGGCGGCTGGGTAAAGGGAAGCTACGGTATCAGTAGCGGTATTTTTGCAGATAATATTATCATACTCGGCGGTTTCGTTTGTGCCGACGGCGGTCAGGCGAAATCCTCCGGCTGCGGTTTGACGGCGCAGAGCGTTATAGGTATTAATGATGCAACCGTACTTGCAACCGGCGCAAACGCAAGCGGCAAATCTTACGGAATGTTTGCTGCTTCTATAAGCATAACCAACTCAGTCGTCCATTCAAAAGCGGGTATGCTCGAGTATATCAGCGACGAATATTACAGCTATAAGGACGATTCTCTTTACAGTTCGAACAGAAGAGCGTTCAGCACCGAGCCCTTGCTTACGGGTATGGCTATCGGAGGCGCTGTCGGCTGGAGCGGAGAAAATTATCAGAGCAGCGTCGGCATTAACGACGCTTCCTCGGTTCTTCTTGTTCCGTCAGACTATGTAAGGCTTGGCATATCAGACCTTAAGATTGATTCGGGCGCTTCGGAAACCGCGGTTAATATTACCGAGAATTCCTACTACGTTGAACTCAGCGAAGATTATCTTTACTCATATCTTACCGAACTTAATATTGCCGACGGTAAGGACCTTATCATTGCGGGACTTCACGAGGGCGAACCCACTTATGAGATAGGTATCGCCCTGGCGGCTTCCGAAGTGGAAATCAACGGCGGCAGACTCATAAGCTTCGGCGGCGCAAATAAAAACGACTACACTTACGGAATGAGTATAAACAATAAAGCTACCGTAAACGATTGCGACCTTATTTCCGTCAGCGGTTCCTCTTATTACGACAGTTACGGAATCTACGTCGGCGACATAACCTTCAACGGCGGCTCGCTGACCGCCATAGGCGGTACGGCTATCGACGAGGAAGTTTATGGCTGCAAGATAAATTCGAGACTTAGGGCTCAGCATTCAGCGAATATAACTGCCGTCGGCGGCGTCTGCAGTTACGATTATTACAGCTATGGCTTCAGCGGCGGAGAGATTGTTATTGAAAGCGATTCCTCCGCTGTCGGCGTAGGCGGTCCTGCCAGGGAGTACAGCTACGGCTCCAGCTCGGACGTTACGGCGTATTCCGGAAAGAGCATTTTCGTCGGCAACGTTGGAGGCTATGCAAGCTACGGCTTATCTGCAAAGCTTAAAAGCGGTTACGGATCCGAGATTACCGCAGTAGGCGGCTACAGCCCGTATGAAAGCTCGTACGGTTTGTGGTACAGCAATAACAATCTGATAGAGGGTACCGTTAAAGCTTCCGGACTGATTGAAGCAATCACTCCCGTCGATGCGGACAGAGAAACAAAGATTTCCGAAACGTGCGAGCTTGTCGGATATGCCGGCGCGGGTTTTGTCGGCGACGGAACCGTGATTGAAAGCACCGGATATTGCTCGGATTTCAGAGGATATAAATCCGTCACGATTACCGCCCTTGAGCCTCCGGTTATTCATTACAAGATATACGTCGGCGGAGTTGAGATAACGTCCAAGAATGCCGACGACGTTCTCGGCGACGGCGGCACGGTTAAATACAATATGAATACCGGCTTTATTGTCCTTGAAAACGCAAATATAACCGGTTATGCCAAGAAGGGAAATGCTTATTCGGGCATTTACTGCGATAACGGACAAGTTCTGAACGTCCGTGTCAACGGCGGCGAAAACAGCATCAGAGCCGAGATCCCCGATAGCAGCGGCGGATATACCGACGGCATTGACGCTTATTACGGCGTTAATATAGTTCTTAACAACAATGCAACTCTCAACGTTTACGGCGCCGATAATGCGCCGTACACCGCCTGCGGTATTTATTCACGCAAAACTGTCAGCGTTTCCGGCTGGGGCGAGCTCAATGCATACGGCGGAAACAACTGCTCCGAGTTCGGCGACGGTATCAGAGCCGTTGACGAGGTCCTTAAAATACAGGGCTTAAACGGCAGGCTCAGAGTCAACGCATACGGCGGTCAGAACTGCGTAAGCAGCCTCGGCGTACTCGTCGGCACGGGTATTGTCAATATGGGCGATTATGCGGACTTCAGCGCTTATTCCTATCCTGCGTCTAACTACTCCTATGCCTTCTGGTCGGACGGACTGAACGGTCTTACCGTTAAATCAAATCTCTGGCACGGCGTTATCAGTCTTGAGGCTCCGGGCTGTGCGGTAAGGCCAGACAGAAACTACATTTATGAATACTCTAAGATAACCTATCCGTCGGATTGCATGGCCGCGGGCTCATACTCACGTGAATCGAGAGATATCATTTACTTCAGCTCGGGCGAGGGCACAAATTATACAAGCAACTATTACAAAATCTCTATATTCAACGAGGCGAGAATCAGATTCCTTCCCGGCTGGGATTCAGATCAGTGGATGAATATGCTCGTTACCGATTTTGACGGTTTCACTCTTCCCGAGTGTAATTTCATCCCTCCCGAGGGTATGGAATTCGATTGCTGGGATTACGGCGAGACGGGCGACAGCATACGTCTTTCGGGCGATATGACAATTACGGCTAAGTGGTGGAAGGGCTTCCCCGACGTTCACAGGGGCGACTGGTTCTACAGCGCTGCAAAGTACAATTACAAGCACGAATTCATCACCGGTTATAAGAACGGAAAGTTCGGTCCCTCCGATGCTCTTCAGCGTCAGGATTTCGTTGTTATTCTTGCCAGAATTGCGGACGCAAGGCTTGACGGTTATACGAGCTGTCCGCTTTCTGACGTTGATATAAACGCCTATTACGGCAAAGCTGTTGCATGGGCGGTTGATAAGGGAATTATCACAGGCTACAACAACGGTAAATTCGGCGTCGGCGACAAAATAACCAGAGAGCAGGTGGCCACTATTATTTACAGATTTATGGGCAAGCCTGCGGTCAGCGGCGTTGACGAAACGCTTGAAAAATTCAACGATAAGGGCTCTGTAAGCGCTTTTGCAAAGGATGCCATTGCCTGGGCAAATCTGCTCGGTATCATAACCGGTAAAAACGCTACGACTCTTGCACCGACGGCAACTGCCGCAAGAGCGGAAATCGCAACGATCGTAATGCGAATGGATAAGGCCTATATGTTCTATTCGTCACCGTATTCGAACAGATCAACCTGATGAATTATAGTATAAAAAAGAAGCAGGGCGGGAGCCTTGCTTCTTTTTTGCGTATCTGATTTATTACATGGGAAAAAACTCCGATTTGGTTAATAAAAAAACGGGCGATTCGTGAATCGCCCCTACGTTTAGTGTGATATACGCCGTAAGTATTATAAAACGTTCGGAAGCGGAGCTTCCCCACAGCTTGCCGAAGGCAAATTCAGCTCTTGCAAAGCGAGAATTTAGCTGCCGTCAGGCAATTCAGCTCGTCCGTAGGACGTATTTAGCTTCGAGGTCGAAGACCTCGACAAACTCAAATTATCTCTCAACCGTGCTTTCGGCCTTCATCAGAAAATCATAAATCGGCTTCATATCAAGGAAGCGCTTACCGATTTCGGCGGCGAGTACGTCCGACTCGCTGAAAAGAAGGTCAAATTCCTGAGTGTATGCTATGGCGCAGAAATCGCGAATGTTGAGCCACGGCAAATCCTTTTCGTCTGCGTCGGGGAAGTGATTGCGCTTGTACGGATTGCCCGACAGTACAAGCTCGGGACGCTTCTTAAAAGCCTTCTTCATAGCCTCAAAGCTCTTGTCGTGCTTCAATACAAGCGTTCTGATAGCTTCCATACTTTCGCTTGACGCTTTGTAGTAGCCGCAGCCGTAGTCTATGCCTTCGGGCGAAAACTCAAAGAAAAAGCAGGGGAGACCTTCATATAATTCCTTCGAGTGCATAAAGCCGTACCAGACGTGGTCGCGGTACAGATGCTTGTCCTTCGTGAAGCGCGTATCGCGGTAGATACGCGAAATCCGCTTCGGGTTGCAGCTCAGATTCGGATCAATCTTATCAATATACGGCTGCATGTTTGCAACGAATTCGCGGAAGGGCTCGACCACCAGTCTCTTGTAGTCCGCCTTGTGCTCGTTATACCATGCTCTTGAATCCTTGATTTTGTTTTCGAAGAGGAAATCAAGCGCTTCGGGAGTTAATCTCATAATAAATCCACCCTTCATTCAGTCATGTATATTATATATTTTTTTCGCTTTTTGTTCAATATAAAATATTGAATTTTTATACCGATTGTGATAAAGTATATATGATAAATTTTATCAAGGAGGAAAAGGTTATGGATTTAAGCAAAGTTATAGCAAGAAAAGACGAAGCTGCTAAGTATATGATTGATGAAATCACTCATATTATCAAGAGCTTCGAAAAGAGAGACCCCGGTTCCAACGGCGAATTGCAGTCATGTCAGTATATGGCGGAAGTTCTTAAAAAGGACTGCGGCTGCGACTCGGCTGAGGTTGAGGCTTTCAAGGAGAATCCCGGCTCTTTCTTCGGCTGGATTTACTTCACCATTACAATGGTTCTTGCCGCTATCGCTCTGTATTTCGTATTCCCGCTGGCTTCGGTTATACTTATAGTCTGCGGACTTCTTATTGCGTTTTTACAGTTCGGTCTTTACAAAAAGGCTGTTGACTGGGCGTTCAAGGAGAAGACCGGCCACAACGTAACGGCTGTCAAGAAGCCCACCGGCGAGGTTAAGAGAAGAATCGTATTCAACGGTCACCCCGACGCAGCTTGGGAATGGCCCGTTAACTACGCTCTTGGCGGCGTCGGCTTTGAAGGCCACGCAATCATCTGCGCAATCGGTGCTGTTTTCTTCATCGTTGTTTCAATTCTTTATCTTGTAAACTTCGGTATGAAGGGACTTCTTCTCAATCCCGAGACCTCTTATGCTTCCGCTTGGTTCGTAAAGGCGGCTTTCTGGGGACTTCTTTTCGTTCCGTTTGAGTTTGGTCTGTACTTTATGTGGAACGAGCACAGAATCGTTGACGGCGCGAACGACAACCTTACGGGTTGCTATATGGGTATCGCAGTTCTCAAGTACCTCAAGGATGAGGGCATCGAGCTCGAAAACACCGAGCTTGCGGTTGTTCTTACCGGCTCCGAGGAAGCGGGACTTCGCGGCTCAAAGGCGTGGAGCGAGGCTCACAAGGACGACTGGCACGACGTACCGACGTTCTTCATTTCCTACGACACTATATTTGATCCCAAGTATCTTATGGTTAACTACCGCGACCTTAACGGCACCGTAAAGGCTGACAAGGATGTCTGCGACCTGTTTATGGAAGCTGCAAAGGCTGTTGACGTTCCGATCAAGAAGGGTTGGGTTCCTCCGCTCGGCGGCGCAACCGATAACGCAGCCTTCACTCAGGCGGGCTTCCGCTCAACCGGTATCACGGGCCTTAACCACAAGCTTGAGGATTATTATCACACCCGCCGCGACACATACGACAACATGAATCCCGACGGTCTTGCAAACTGCTTCGCAGCGAGCGTCAAGGCTCTTGAGATGTTCGACGACGGCGCAAAGCAGTAATTTAGAATCAAAAGAATCGGCGGAGGCTTGCCTCCGCCGTATTTATAGGTGAATTATGAAAACAGCAATAGTTTATTATTCAATGAGCGGTAACGTAAAATCAGTAGCCGAAAAGCTTTCTGTTACGCTCAATGCCGATATGATTGAAATAAAGCCCGTAAAGGCTTTTCCCGACAAGGGCTTCGGAAAGTTCTTCTGGGGCGGCAAAAGCGCCGTAATGGGCGAAACTCCCGAGCTTGAGCCGTACCCGTTCAATGCGGACCAATATGACACTGTTATAATCGGTTCTCCGATATGGGCGTCAAGTTTTGCACCTCCCGTAAGAACGTTTTTGTGCGACAACAGGGACGTGTTGAAGGGAAAGAAGCTTGCAGCGTTTTTCTGCCAGAGCGGCAACGGTGCCGATAAGGCGGAAAAGAAAATGTGTGCACTGCTAGGCATTGATTCGCTTTCTGCTTCACTTGTTCTGATTGACCCTCTGACAAAGACGCAAGCCGAAAATGATGCAAAAATCGAAGCATTCGCAGAGAATATATAAAGCAGAGAATATATAAATATGTATGGGCGATTCACGAATCGCCCGTTAGTTTACCGCACAGCTTTGCGGCGGGGTGAGGGCACCTCGCCCTACGCACAGTTAAGTTATACGCCGAAAGCATTACAAAATGTTCGGAAGCGGAGCTTCCCCACAACTTGCCGAAGGCAAATTTCACTCGTCCGCAGGACGAATTTCACTGCCAAAAGGCAATTTCACTCTTGCGTAGCAAGAATTTCACTTCGAGGTCGAAGACCTCGATAAACTCCGCTTTGTAAAGAAAAGCCACGGTTTACACCGTGGCTTTAATTATGCTTATTGAATTATCTCTTGATGTCATCCCACGGCACGCCGTCGATGTGGAACAGCTCGTCAAACTCGTAACGGTTGTTCTCGTCCTTGCCGTGATTGGTGTACCATACCTGAGCGAAGAACGGGTTGTCCTTTGCTATGGCGTCGTAATCCCAAGCCTTGTGCGGGATGAAGCACTCGGGGCACCAGTGTCCGCCGAGAAGGATAAGCGCGGGGCTCGCTTCAAATTCAGCGCCGCAATGGCCCCATTTCCACTTAAGCTTTGTGGCAAGGTCGCCCTTTACCATTGTATCCGAAAGGCATTCGCCGCCGCGGAACTTAGCCGCCTGCTTCATATCGTTGATATCAAGCTCACTCTCGGGTTTGGACTCGTCGTAGCCGTGGTCAAGCTTGAACTGCTCGGCAGCCGAGGTGTCCTTATCAAACTGCATAATCTCAAAGTCTTCCCA
>JAEEGF010463118.1_pt1 | contig 22357 bp, 12 predicted proteins | sample 9134171 | NCBI WGS metagenome assembly JAEEGF01 (sample SAMN16246542, study PRJNA631951) | gut metagenome | biome: gut microbiome; feature: rumen; material: AP-attached | host: Bos | place: Iran: Karaj | collected 2018-10 | reverse complement strand
CGGCCTGCCCAGCGCGGCGATAGCCGTGGCGCAGAGCGTGCCCATGATGGTCATCAAGGGAAGTAGCATCAGGCGCGGGTCGAGGCTTTTGAAGGATTTCATGAGTGTGGTGTTGTTGCCCACCGTGATGCCCACGCAGAACAGCAGCGCGTACAGGGTCCAGACACTGACGTTGCCAAAAGCGTTCAGGTCAGGCAACCAGTGCATAATGCCGCAGACGATGCCCAGGATAAAGAATCCCACGATGATGAGGCTCCCCTTCATGACCCGCCTCCTTTCTTCTTGCTGTCGACCCACCGCCACAGTGCCCAGGAGAAGAGCACTGTCCCCGCGATGCCTGCCAGCGACAGCCACAGAGCCTCCAGTCCCAGGTTGCTGATGCCGTTGATGACTTGAGGGTTTTCACCGACCTCGACGCCCAGAAAGAACAGCAGCGCCCAGATGAGCACCGTCACTGTGTGCGGCACCACCCGTAGCCGGCGTTTCCTGAGGAGGAACCCGACAGCGATTCCACTCAATATGATGGCAACAAACTTGAGCATAGTGCTGCAAAGGTAGTGCAAGCCGAATACAATGACAAAAAACGAAGCCGTTTTTTGCATTGTTGAGGCGCCGCCAACCTTCGCGGCGGCTGGCGGTAGTGATATCCTCCGATCTGTGCGCTTTTTGGCGGTTTTTAATTGTCGGTTTTGCTGGTTTTGAAAAATGGAGTAAATTTGCATGATTAGTAACCAATATTAGAATTGCAATGTGGAAATCGATTTTTTCGTTGGTGATGGTGTTCGTGCTGTGCGGATGCCATACCCAGGCTAAGAACAAGAGTGCGGCTGATGCCGAGGGTAGTGTGAATCAAGCCTCCGATACTGCAGTTGTGCAGCAGCGGGTGCAGGAGATTTATGGTGATGTCTTCAAGGAGTACAACCTTGAGGACTCGCTTCGCAACCTGGATAAACTCGATGGACCAGGCGCTTCGGCCCGCCGTGGCGAGTTCATTCAGAATTATTGCAGCCAGGAGTGGAATCAGTTGTCGCGCCAGATCAATGAGATTGACAGTCTGTACCATGCCGGTGATATGGGCTTCTGGGAGGCTGACTACTGGATTATGGGACAGGATTGGCATCAACTGTCAATCAGCGATGTCGAGGTGCTGGACGTGACGCCGGCCGAGGCGCATGTAAAGTTCATGTTGCACAACCTGGGTTCGGCAAAGCCTGTGGCCTTGACAATGGTCAAGGAAGACGGCATCTGGAAAATCGATGATTTCCAGGATTTGGATAATCACTTTGAATGGAAACCCGCGATGAAGGAGTATGTAGCCCAAGAAACAGCCAAGAACAAGAAGTGAAGACCCCAACGATACCATTAACGGCAGTAGCCATGATGGTGAGGTCAATATCGCCGATGACAATACCCTAATTGACATTCTGCTGGGAAAAGTCTCGGCCGCATAGTCTTTTATCAATTAAAGCATTTAATCATCCGCTCAGCAGCAAGGGAAAATAACCTTGCCGCTGAGCGGTTTTTTATGTCTAATTATGGGCAAAAGCAGGGAAATATCCAAAAATCCCACATTTTTTCTAAATTTTTCTTGTTTTTTATTAAATTATTTTTTAGATTTGCGGCATCCTCTTGGTGAGGACTACCTAATTATTTTTGTACCTGATTATTTAAAATTTGGATGATTATGAGTTACGTGAAGTTATTTCTTGTGGCTTCCTGTGTCCTGTTTTTCAGGAACAGAAGGCTGTGTGTGCCAGCGGCGCCACGTCCGGCGCCACGTCTGGCGGTCCTGTTGTGTGTCCCGTTGCTGTTTGTGGTATTGTTACCGGTTCTCACCTCATGTGACAAGGCTGATGAGCCGGTGCTGACTATCGATTACTTTTTTACCGTGGTGTCGGGTCCGCCTGATTACGAGCCTGTGCCGAAATCCGAAATGGCGTATACCATCACCCGGGTCATGAAGGACTCCATCAGAAAGGTATATCCCAAGGCTACCGTCGAGGGTAACGACGGTGTGGTTTCCGTCGCATGTGACAAGGTGTACAGGAGGTATCTCGAAGAGCATCCCGATGCTGTAAATTACTTCTATTGCGAGGCGAGGCTCAACCGTGCGAGGATGAGAGGCTCGATCGTGGTGAGTTATATCACCATCAAGCGCTATAATTTCTGAACTAAAATGTATATATTTGTAGCCCGAAACAAGAATAAAGACTGACAGCATGAATAGAATAACCACATTATTATCAATATTGTCGCTGTTGGCGGCAGTGCCGATGGCTTCAGCCGCACCGGTCGATGCCCTTGTAGCCGGCGAGACGGCCTCGCGCTTCGTAACCGGTCCGAAGGCAACCCGTGGCATGAAGGCCACTGCCAATCCTGATTCCCCCCGGTTGGTGTACTGTGAACCGTCGGCGGCATTGCCCCAGGCGGCCGACTACTACGTCTTTGACACACGGGGCGGTTTCGTTATCGTTGCCGGTGATGACCGCGCCCAGCCCGTGTTGGCCTATGGTGACGGCGCGCTCGACATGTCCAGGATACCTTGCAATCTGCAATGGATGCTCGACCACTATGCTGAGCAGATAGAGTGGCTGCACACCCATCCCGCCGAGCGGGTTGAGCCGCCATTCACGTCAACGACTGTCGTTGAGCCGCTGTTGCCATGCACTTGGAGCCAAGGAACACCCTACTATGACCAGTGCCCATTGTACCACGGTGAGCATTGCGCCACGGGATGTATCGCCACCGCCATGGCGCAGGTGATGTATTACTGGAAGTACCCAGACACTTTACCCGCCCTGCCCGCCTATACTTCCCTCTCATACAATATCTTTGTGCCCGCATTGCCTGGCACGGCACTGGACTGGGACAACATGCTCGACGAATACGCTTACCAGCATTACACGGCAGCCCAGGGCGAGGCCGTTGCCACGCTGATGCGCTACTGCGGCCAGGGCTCGTCGATGAATTACGGTACCGATGGCAGCGGCGCCGGCTGCTGGAACCAGATGGTAGCCATGCAGGTGTTCGGCTATAACCTGAGTTCCCAGTTGCTGCACCGCGACGACTATGGCACCGATGAGTGGAATACCCTGATGCTCGAAGACCTTTCCGATGGCGTGCCCATCCTGTACACCGGTTATGACGTTGAGGCAGGGCATGCCTATGTGGTCGACGGATTTGACGGCAGCATGTATCACATCAACTGGGGTTGGGAAGGCTCAGGCAACGGTTATTTCGCGCTCGACGCATTCAGCGTCGGCAGTTGGGATTTTTCTTATGCCCAGGAGATGCAGCACCGCCTCTTTCCGGAGGTTTATTCGGGCCCATATGACCTGGAGGCCGATGGCCTGTATTATAAAATCAGCGGCAACGAGGCCACGGTGACCTACGCCACTCCCACTTTCAACTCTTATCGGGGACAGGTGACTATCCCCTCCCAAGTAACCGCCGGCGGCGTGACCTGTACGGTGACGGCGATAGGAAACAATGCCTTCAGGGACTGTTACCAACTCACCCATGTGACATTGCCTCCCACCGTTCGCCACATTGGCAAGTATGCCTTCAAGAATTGTGTGAACTTGACTTCAATGTCGCTGCCTGACGCTGTCATTTCCATCGATTATGCGGCGTTCCAGGATTGCGCGTCACTGTCGGCCTTGTCGCTGGGCAACGGACTTGAGCATATTGGTTTCTATGCCTTTGAGAACTGCTCTGGCCTTAAGCGGTTGACGGTTCCGTGCAGTGTGAAGGACATCGGCGACTTTGCCTTTGTCTGGTGCAGTGGTTTGACTCGGGTGGATATTACCGGCGACCCTGGCATTGACCTCGAGGACTATGATTATGATGGCTGTGAAATCGGTTATGGCGCCTTTGCCTGCTGCGTCAACCTGCGTGAGGTGGGCTTGGGCGACGGTGTGGTGGGCATCGGTGAGTCGGCATTCAATAGTTGCGTGCGCCTTGACAAGGTGACCTTTGGGTTGACCATGGATCATATCGACACGCTCGCTTTCCACAACTGCCCATCGCTGGCACGCATCATCTCCTTGCCTGAATTGCCGCCCGACTTGGCCGGTGTCAACTGTTTTGACGATGAGCATTACGCGTCCACCCGCGTGATTGTGCCTGCCTTTGCGAGAGACAATTACATCTGTGACGATATGTGGACCCGTTTTGAGGTTCTCGTCAATCTTGAGGATGAGATGGTGCCCGGCGACGTGAACGGCGACAGCGAGGTCAATATCGCCGATGTCAATGCCCTCATCGACCTGATTCTCGCCGGCACATCCGCTCCGACAGCCGATGTGAACGGTGACGGTGAAATCAATATCGCCGATGTCAATGCCCTCATCGACCTGATATTGTCAAAGTGACGGTATCCTCTTTGCCCGCTGCCAGACTGATTAAAAAAACAAGAAGGCCCGCCTCATTGATTTGGCGGGCCCTCTTGTCTAACGGGTTGTGGCAGGTGGGATAAATCACTTGTCGGCAATCTCCTGCAGCCTGGTGAGGAAGGCGATGCGAGCACCCTGCAGCAAGTTGATGGCGCGGGGAACGATGTCGCCCAGTTCGGGCGTGGTGTCAGCCAGGATTTCAAATGCCACCCACACGCTCTTCTCTTTCTTGCCATCCTCGTCCTCGAGATCCATGGTGTAGAGTTTGACCACCTTGATGGAGCCGTTCACATCGTTCATCACCTGCATGATGGTGTCCTCGTTGTCCTCGGTGACCTCAAAGATGGCTGGCATCATCAGGCGGAAGTACTGCTCGTCGTCCTCGTCCTTGAAATAGAGGAAGTTGAAGCCTTCGTTCTTGAAGGCGATGCCGAAGGGCGTCTCATGCGGACGGAAGCCTTCCTCGGCAAGGTAGTTCATCATTAATTTTTTCAGATCCATATGACTTGGGTTTTAAGTTGATAATTCTCGGTTTTGTGCCGCTCACTTGATGTTGAACCCCACGCGGGGCAGGGCGTTGGTGCGCTGGATGCCCTCCATCTGGTCCTTCATGTTCTCATATTCCTTGAGGAGGTCCTGGTTGACCGATGGCTTGATGCCTTCAAGCGTCTTGAGCAGCAACTCCTGGGTGATGTTCTCGCGGTTGAAGGCGGCAATGGTAGCGGCCTCGTTGACGACATAGGCGATGTCGCTGGCGACGTAGCCGTCGGCCTTCTTGGCCAGGGCCTCGCAGTCGATGCCCTCACAGGGACGGTCCTTGAGATAGAGCTCGAACATGAGGCGTCGGGCCGTCAAGTCGGGCATGGGCACGTACACCTGCTTGTCGATGCGCCCAGTGCGCAGCACGGCGGGATCGACCTTGTCGGGACGGTTGCTCGTGGCGATGACAAAGATGCCGCGCTTGGAGCAGTTGTTGAGCTGGGTGAGGAACTCGTTGACCTCGCCAGCCTGGTTGCCCGACGTATCGCCCGAACGGTTGGGTACAAAGGCGTCAAACTCGTCGAAGCACAGCACCGTGGGGGCGTTTTCCTCGGCCTTCTTGAACAGGTCGGCGATTTTACCCTGCGAGCCGTGGATGTAGATGGAGCCCAGGTCGCTGGCCTTGACCAGGATAAAGTTGAAGCCCGTCTCCTCGGCAAACTTCTCGGCAAAGAAGCTCTTGCCGCAACCCGGGGGACCGTACAGGAGCATGCCGTTGGGTGGGGTGAGCTTGTATTTGTCGGCGAGTTCCTTGTCCTTGAGGATGAGGATGACGCGCTTGCGCAGCATCTCCTTCAGGTCGTCCATGCCGGCGATATCGGCAAAGCCGTTGCCGCCGCCACGCTTGATTTCGACGTCGGCACTGGTCTCGGTGGCCTGCCTGGTCGTGGAACTGCTGTTGGAGCGGCTCGTGTCGATGGCGTCAAACTCTTCGTCCTCGGTCTTTTGACGGGCGGCCAGACGCTCGCGCACTTCCTGAGCCATCTCGCTCTCGTCGCCCTCGACGAGGTCGGCTAGTACCTCGTCGGCGCTTTCGTAGCGGTCGTTATAGCCCAGCGCCAGTCCACCCATGATGATGGCCTGCAGCTTGATGTCTTCGATCTCGTCGACGTTGATTTCGCCCTGTTCGCTGCGAGCCTTCTGCACAAGGCGGATTTTCTCTTTGCGTGACATCTCGGGGGTGAATTCCACGCCCCAGGGCGTCTTGCCGGTGAGCATGGTGTAGAACACGCCCGTAGCGGCGAAGATGTCGTTGCGCTCGTCATATTTTCCCAAGAAGGACTGTCCGCTGGCATAGCGGGGGTCAAGGTCGGCCGTGTCGAACGGCGCATTGCCCATGAAGCGCGACGATATGTGCCCCATGTCGATGAGCTCGGCAATGCCGCCGGTCTTCTTGCTCAGCATGACGTTGGTGGGGTTGATGTCGTTGTGCAAGAGCACACCAGGCTGCTCGTGCAGGTATTGCAGTCCCTGCAGAATCTCGATGAAAATCTTGACGGCTTTGTCTTTGTCGAGTTTCTTTTTCTTCTTGTGCTGCAGCATCTCACTCAGCAGCTCGCCGCTGAAGTAGGTGGCGACCATATAGCGGCACTCGCCTGTCTCGTCGTTGTACACGCCATCGTCGATGTAGCTGACGATGTTCTTGTGGCTCAGCTGGCGGCATACGGCAATCTCGGTCACCTCGCCGTCATGGATGAGTTTGTCGGGGGTGTTCTTGAGGCGGTAAATCTTCAGGAAGTAGGGATTCCCGCTCTCGTCCTCGACACGGTAACTCTCGGCATAGGGGTTCTCCTTGATCAGGTAGACCACATGCCATTTGTTGCCGATGGGTTGTCCTTCTTTCAGAATCATATTTTAGTTTTTAGTTTTTAGTCCTTAGTTATTTTGGGGCCATGACGGAGTCGTGGCATGGTGGACCTTTATAGCTTGTGCTTCTTCTTGAGGAAGAGGAACCTGATTACTAGGGGGGCGCGGTTGATGACGAGGATGACTGCCAGGGCTGCCAGGTAGGCGAGCATCAGGCGGGTCAGGATGGCGTCGCTGTCGTAGTCGTCGCCAAGGGCGCTCAGTTGGATGGGCTGCTCGGCACTGTCGAGCGACGAGAGGGTGCGCTTCCACTTGATGACGCCGTCCTCGACATAGACCACTGCGGGATTGCCGCGTGCAATCATCTTGAGCTCACTGTCGTCCATGTTGTAGATGGGATAAGCGGCCATTGAGACGTCCTGCCAGTGCTCGATTGCGTCGGTCGTGGCGGGTGTGAGGCCAATCACTTGGGCGTCGGCGACAAGGGCTGCGTCGGTCATCTCGTTCAAGGCGAAGGAGTTGACCACGCCCACGTGCTGCAGGTCGGGGAAGAGGAGTAGCAGCGTGCGGCGGCTGTCGCCCAGCACGTCGATGGTCACATCGTTGCCGTCACTGTCCATGATGGCGATGTTGCCCTGGTCGCTGCCGTCCTGCACGATGACCGTGCCGCGGGGGCGCTTGGCGTGATAGCGGGTGACATATTGCCAGCCGTCGTCCTCGTCGGGCAGGCTGTCGATGGTGAACTCGTGCTCGACACCGTCCTTGCTGTAGATGAAGATGAAGTCGTCCTCGCCCTCGCTGCCGTCATCCTCGCTGCCGGCCGCCTGTGACACCAGACGGGTGCCCACGGGGTAGGGGCGATAGTCGATGAGCGGCTGCGTGAAGTAACCGTAATAGGCCACCGCCATGACAAAGGCGAACGACACGGCCATCACCATCCACTGGACGGCGGGCCCGTAGATGCCGCGCACCGAGGTGTTGAACAGCAGCAGATAGACCACGCCTGCCAATAGCAACAGGTTCTTGCCGAAGGTGGCCCAGTTGCTCAGGTGCAGCGCGTCGCCAAAGCAGCCGCAGTCGGGCACGGCGCCCGTCACTGCCAGCCACAGCGTGATAGGAGTCATCACCAGCAGCATAAGCAGGGCAAGCCAGGGTGCGCTGCGGCGATAGGCGCCCACCACAATGGCAATGCCCAGCATGAATTCCAATGCGGCAAGCGCAACGGCGAGGAACAATGCCGTTCCCGTCCATTGATGCATGCCCCATGCCGCCATGTAGTCGGCAAACTTGTAGCAGGCACCCCAAGGGTCAACCCCCTTGGTGAAGCCCGAGAAAACGAAGACGCCGCCCACGGTCATGCGCATGAGCACCGTGAGCAGTCGGCACCATTTCTCGTGCTTGACGGCATTGACTATAGTCATTAGCTTCATCGGTAGTCTGTTTTCGGCCTGAAGGGAATGGTGGCATGGAAGCCCGTTTAACCCTTCAAGGCTAATTCCTCGTTGTGCTTGATCAGGGCAAACACGCTGTAGTTGATCATGTCCTGGTAGTTGGCATCGATGCCCTCGCTCACCAGGGTAGCGCCACCATGGTTCTCGATCTCCTTGGTGCGCTGGATTTTGGTCAGGATCAGGTCGGTGTAGCTCGAGATGCGCATGTCGCGCCAAGCCTCGCCGTAGTCGGTGTTCTTGGCAATCATCAGGTCCTTGGTGGCGCCGATGAGTTCGTCATAGTAGAGCAGGGCCTGCTCGGCACTGATGTCAACGACGTCGCTGTATCCCAGGCGCAGCTGGATGAGGCCGATGACGCCATAGTTGATGATGCCGATGAACTCGGGCCAGATGCCTTCACCCACCTTGGTCTCGCCGTTGAGTTCCAGGGTGCGGATGCGCTTGGCCTTGATAAAGATCTGGTCGGTGACCGAACGTGGTCTGAGTATGCGCCACGAGGGGCCGTAATCCTTCATCTTGTTGATGAACAGTTCGCGGCACTGGGCGATGACCTCGTCATATTGCTTGCTAGTATTGTGCATAGTAGCCTGTTGTCGATTTTCGGTTGTGTTGTCTAGTTATTGTTTGAACCCACAAAGATAATGCAAGTCGCGCGGAATGCCAAAAAAACCGCAAAAAAGATGGCCGCACCCCCTTTTTAAAGTCGGGGCGCGGCCATCATAAACTATCGTCTGAAATAATGCGGTGCGGGATTACCGCAGGATTTTCTTGGACGTGCGGCTACCGTCGCTGTAGGTGGTGACAACGATATTAATGCCGTCGAACGGCTTATCGCTCATCACACCCATCAGGTTGTAGTAGTAAACACCGGTGACGGTGCGGTTCACGACAATCTCCCTGACGGTGGTCACGTTACCCATCGAGCTGCCGCTGGCAGGGTCGGGACTGGCCTCAATCGGGAAGAGGATGAACTTGCTGCCATCAGTGTCATAGTCGCTGGTGAAGTACATATTGGCATAGTTGCCCTGGCCATTACCACCATCGCGTCGCGGCGCATTGCGCACCGAGCCGGTAGCGTCGTTGTTCCCGTTGGGGGTATCCCAGTCGATATAGCCGTTGCTGGGCTCGTAGCAGACGTTGCCATCGTTGTCGTGGGCATAACGTACGATTGCCTTGAGCTTGTAGGCCTGTCCGGGCTGGAAGATCTGCCACCAGGGCATACCCACCTTCTCCTCGTCGAACAGTGACCAGTTGACCTTGACACCGCCCAGCTGCATGTAGCCGTTGGAGACGTCGCTGATATTCTGGTGGTAATAGTTCTCCCACTCGTCGTAGTTGAGGTACTGTACCTCGTCATACACGCTTGAGCTGATGGGGGTCGAACGCTTCCAGTTGCTGGGAGCATAGAAACGGCCCGGATCCTCGGGCAGCCTGCTGGCTACGGGAGTGTAGGGGGTGTACACGTTGTGGTCATAGCCCGGGTATACCTTGTCCTCATTGTTGTTGTCATAGACAATCCAGGTGACATAGGCTACCTCCTGGGGCTTGGGAGCGACGTAGAACATCTTGTAGAGCTTGCTCTCGTCGGGCTTGTGCTCGACGGTACCTCCCCTGACGATACCCTCGTCGGTAACATCCCAGGTCACAACGGGACGGGTCAGGTAAACGCCCTCATACTCCTCGTGAGGCCAATCCTGATGGGTATAGGTGAACACGTAGGAGTCGTTGAAGCTGTAAGGCACATAGACGTTGGGCTCGTAGGCCATGGGATTGCCCTTGGTGATGTTCACGACGTGACCCGTCGGGTTGATGGTGTCGGTCATGAACAGCTCGAGCGTTCCGGCAGGAATGATGCAGCCCTCAAACTCCTTGAGGTTGGGACGCTTGTTTTCGGCTACGGGCAAGGCACCGCCGCCATCGTAGTTAGGCGAGATGACGAGCTTGATCCAGTTACTCTGGTCATAGGTCGTCTTCTTCTGCATCACCTGTGAGCCGCCAGGCACGTGATTGGCATAGCAAATGTCATAAACATAGTCGGAATAGGATGCATCGGGTTTATAGGATTTCTCGCCATAGAGGTTCATGTCCTTGGCATACAGGGCGCCCTTGATCATGTCTGATGCGGGCTCGCCGTTGATGTCGGTGTAATGGATGATGGTTTCGGCATCCTCATCGTAGTAAACACCCACCAGGTCGTTGCTCACGGTGTAGCGCACATCCATTGCGGCCGTGCGGATAAGGTTGTTCAACGTGTAGGCACCGTCGAACAGACCCAGGTAGTCATAAACACCGCCATTGATGTAACCAAAGTCGCCGGTCTGCTCCTTGACTTGGCTGCCCTGGTCATTGTTGCCGTCGTTGAAGATGATGCCGCCATTGGGTGCCTCGGTGCCGGCGATGGTACCGAAGTCGTAGCGCCATACCTCATAGCCCGTGACGGGATCGATACCGATGCGTTCACAAGGTTTGCCAGGCCACTGGCTCATCACGCGTGAGTAGCCGTCGGCATAGAAATTGTCGGGGCGGCCCTGTTCATCCACGTTGTTGTCCCAGGCGTAGCAATAAACATTCTGCCAGCCCACGGTGTTGATGAAATAGACATAGTAGTGACCCTCGATGACCACAACGTTAGAGGGCAGGGCGTTGGCCGCAGCCTCGAAATACTCGCGCGTGTGGTCGGTCATCGTGGTCGTGCCGTCCACCTCGTCCCAGGTGATCCACTGCACACCCGACTTGCGGCGGATGACGTCGCTCTGAGCCGGTTGCCTGTCAGTATTGGTACGGGTGAAGAAGAATTCGCAGATCGAAGCGGTCACCTCCCAGTGCCACCACTTCTTGCCATCGACGGTAGTGGTATCGCCGATGTACTTGACGCCATAGTGGTTGTCGCCGTTGGGATCCCAGGTCTCGCCCAGGTCGGCGGCGTTGTAGGCGCTCAGGGGCCAGTAACCGTTGTCAAACATCTGGGCGGTGTAGGTCGTGCCGGGTTCCTGCACGTTGTCGATCTTGACGTTGGAGGTCTGCTCCAGGTAGATGTTCATGGGGGTGAGCATCATGTGGTCGGTCTTGATGAGCTTCACCCAGTGCTGCTCGGGATTGACCAGTACATTGAAGATGCCCGAGGTGAACATCCTGTACTCGCCGTTGATGTCACTCCACGTGTCGAGCGGCAGGTTGCGGTTGATGCGGGTGTCGTTCACCTCCAGGTAGTTGGTGCCGTCGGGGTTCTCGGTATAACCCTCGGCAGCGCCGTTGCCGTAACGGTGGCGGTCCTGATGGTTCCAGTCGTCACTCAACAGGTTGGAGAAGCAGAACGTGGTGTTGTTGTTCAGCGTCACGTTGTTCATGTAATAGGTGCCGGTGTTGGCATCATATTTCATCTTGGCTGCATTGCTCGGGCTGTAGCTGTAGTGCTGGTTCTCGTAGGTGTAGTCACCATGCATGTACAGGTCCCCGCCGGGATGGCCGGGAGCATCGATGTACATCTCGTAGTGGTTGTAGCGGTAAATCGGCTGGTTGTTCTCATCATACAGGATGTCGGCAGCGGTGTTGCGGTCGGTTGTCCAGTAGATGTAGTAGGTACCGGGATCGATGTAGGTGATGTCCTTGGTCTTGGTGTCATCGGCATTGTTGCCGCCGGCGCTCACGAGCGCATTGATGAAGTCTGTCGTGATGGAAACAGTCTTCTTGTACCACGTGTTGCCGTCGTCCAGCACAACGGTCTCGGTGAGAACGTCGCCCGGATATGCACCCGTGTAGTGGATATCGTTGATACCCCACAGGTACAGGTAAGGAGTGACGGCGGGATCGTCAGGCAGGACGTAGAACGTGTAGGTGAAGTGCTCGGCATTGCCCTCGACCATGAAGGTCATGTCGGTGGGATTGTAGTAAATAGTCAACATGCCAGGCTCGACAGCGATGCGGTAGGAGCCAAAGTCGCCACCAGCCATTTGGGTCTGATGCCACTGGCCGTCAAGGTCGATGGCTTGGCTGCCGGCAGTGGGGCCGATACGGAAGTTGGTGTTGAAGTTGTCCCAGTCCTCCCCGTCATTGCCCTGACCGTTGGCAAACACAAAGTTATAGGTTCCGGCCTCGGTCACCTCATATGAATAGCTGTAGATGCCGGTCTGAGGATCGGCGGTCATCAGCTGAGTGGGAACCGGGCTCCAGGTCAAACCTAAACCAGTTGAACCCTCGATATAGATGACGGGAGGCGTCGGGGCCTCGGTCGTGATCTCGTACTCATTGGTGGTAGTGTTCCACTTGATGTAGTAGGTGTTGGGAGCCAGATTCATGATATCGCCTGTCTGCCCGTCGTGATCGAGGTTGATGATGGCGTTAAGGACGTTGGTCGATGAGGCCAACGAGTACTTGTGCCAGGTGTTGTAGTCACCCAGGGTCTCGGTCTCGCTCATCAGGCTTCCAGGCCAACCGTTGGCAGGCTCGTATTCTCCATTTTCGCCATACCACAAGTAGATGTAGGGCGTAATGTCGGCATCGCTGGGCAGTACGTAGAACGTGTAGTCATAGGTGGGCACATTGCCTTCTACCTTGAACTGCATGTTGGCGACGTCGAAGTAGATGGTGACGGTGCCGGGATTGACGGTGAAGCTGTAGCTGCCGCCGTTGGCCACCTGAGTGGGCTGGTAGTTGCCGTTGAGCGTGACTTCCTGAGTTTCGCCCGTGGGACCGATGCGGTAGTGGCCGTTAAAGTCATCCCAGTCGTTGCCCTGTCCGTTACCGAATACAAAGTGGTAGGCAGTCGTTGACGCAACCTCGGTGGTGTAGGTAAAGACGCCCTCGGCATCGTCAAAGGTCATCTGAGTCGTGGGAGCATAGCTCCAGGTCAGACCCAGGCCCTCGTCGCCCAGGATGTAGATGGGATCGGGTTGAACGAGGTTGGCTACGGCGTTGACGTTGGTGCCGTCGAAGGTAACCGTTACCGTATAGGTGCCAGGCCTGTTGACATTGAAGGTGGCATTGCCGCTGCCACCGGGATGCCAGGTGTTGTCGTTGCCAAAGACTTTGTAGCCGTAATTGGTGCCGGCATTCAGGTGAACCTCGCTCGAGGTCCAGATATAGGTGCCGTCGCCGTTGTCGGTCATGGCGGTGGCGTCGCCCGTGTTCCAGCCGTTGGGGAAGATGCTGGTGTCATCGCCCATGACATAATAGGTGATGACGGGTTCCTCATCGGGGTCGCTCGTGGGACCTACTACACTGGAGCCGCCGTTGTAGGTGAAGTAGTTGTCGCCTACCTGCAGGTCCAGATTGGCAGTCTGCGTCGAGCCACTCTGGTTCTCGTTGAAGATGACCTTGGCAGCGGGGTCATAGGAAGTGACCGTCACATGATAGTAGGTGTAGGTGTTGATGGTCTGTGCGTCCATGTCGGTCAGCTTCGTTCCGCCCCAATTGCCCAAGGGCTTGTTGCCGAAGGAGTCGAAGACATAGGCATAGACATTGCCCGGGGCCTCGTTGCCCGCGTAGCGCACGTAGATGTCGTAGGTATAAACGGGGTCTGAAGCCGTCTTGGTCAACGTGGCGTCGACGATGCCCGTGGTGGGGTCAAAGGTCACTGCCAGATTGTAGGTGCCGTTGACATCGGCGTTGACCACCACGTTATTACCCTGGGCGTCGCCATACCAGTTGTTGTTGCTGGAGAGCACCTTGAGGTTGTAGTTAGCGGCATTCAGGTGAATGTCGTTTCTGCTCCAGGTATAGGTGCCCGAGGTTTCGGTCATCTTGGTATCGTTGGATGTCGCCCAATCGTGTCCGATCAGTGCCAAATCGCCCACAACGTAGTAGTCGGGGGCAGGGGGAGGCGTCGGCGCATTGGTGCTGACGTCGGCAGTGGTTCTGTTTTCGCCGTCCCAGGTGATGTAGTAGGTACCAGGTGCCAAGTCGGTGATGTCGGCACTCTGGTTGGCACCATTGCCCAAGTCAACGATGGCCGACAGGGTCGTGAATTCACAGTTCACGGTCACTTTGTACCAGTCGTTGTTGTCGTCCAGACGCTCGGTCTGCGTCATCTGGGCGCCAGGCCAGTTGCCGTTGGGCCTGTTGCTGCCGTTCCACAGATACAGGTAGGGAGTGCGGCCGTTGGGCAGATAAACGTAGAACGTGTAGTCATAGGTGGGCACATTGGCGCGAACAACACTCACGCTCGGCATACCCGTCACGGCATTGAGCGTGAAGGTCACGTCATACTCGCCAGCCTCGGGGATGGTGTAGTAGATGTTGCTGCCATTGTTTTCACCGGCGTCACCATGCCAGGCACCGTTAACAACGGCTTTGAAGCCATAGGAGGCACTGCCGCTGTAGGTGACGTGCCTGGTCAGCGTGTAAGTGATGCCGTCGGTGGTGGTCATCTGGTTGTTGGCGTCGTTGCTGATCCATGACGACCCCAGTGCTTGAGTGTCTTCGCCAGCGATAACAATCGTCTGGAATGAAGCGATGTGCTTCACTTTGTGATTGCTTGTGTTATAGATAAACACAATGCTGTGTGTACCGTTGGCAGAAAACGAAATGTCGCCATCGCTGGTAGTACCATTGGCTCCATACCACGTGCCATTGTCAACAACCTTATAATTGGTTGTTCCTGACAATGAAACGTTGGCCTTGGCAAGGTAATAGTAGTTCGTGCCGACGTACTGGGTCATCTGGTTGGATGAGTTGGCTTGCGTTGACCAACTGGCGCCAAACAGAGCCGTGTTGTCTCCGGCCACGACGATTGCGGCGTGGAGCTGCGGAACAGATGCAGCCAAACAGAGAATCAGGGCCAAAAGCCTGAATTTCCCCTTGGTGAATAATACTAATTGTTTCATCTCAAAATGTTGGTTAATGTGTAAATTGATTATAATCAGTTGGATGTAATAATCTTGGTTATGTAATAGTACTGTCTGGAACCCAATTGATGGTCACGATTGAGCCTGAGCCCGAAAACAGGTCACAAATGTGCCTTTAGGTCTTTGGTTAAGCCACAAGACAAAAGGCTGGCAAAGATATGCAGTCGTTATATTAATAATGAGTAACTTACTGTTTAATTAACAAATATTTAATATGTAAACGATTGCATAGTGCTATTTATTACGATAGTGCCATGGCGTTACCCTGGAACTTCATTCTGGAAATCATAAAAAACACAAAAAAGGCAATAAGATGGGGTTGTGGTGCCGTTATATGAAAAAATATTAGTACTTTTGTAGTTTGTAACGTCGACCAATAATTATTCAAAGCACTCATGAAGTCAGACAGTTTAGTTATTATCCCTACTTACAACGAGAAGGAGAACATCAAGGCCATCATCGCGGCTGTGATAGGACTCACCGAGCACCAGTTTGATGTGCTCATCGTTGACGACAATTCCCCGGACGGCACGGCAGCGCTGGTCGAGGAAATGATGGCATTGCACCCCGAGCGCGTCAATATCCTGAAGCGTGCCGGCAAGCAAGGCTTGGGAACTGCCTATATTGCCGGCTTCAAGTGGGCTTTGGCTCATGACTATGAGTACATCATTGAGATGGATGCCGACTTCTCGCATCCTGTTGCCAAGTTGCCCGAGTTGCAGGCCGCGTGTGCCACGGGTGGCGCCGACGTGAGCGTGGGTTCGCGATACATCTCAGGGGTGAATGTCGTGAACTGGCCCATGGGCAGGATGCTGATGAGCTATTATGCGTCGGCCTATGTCCGTCTGATTACGGGCATGAAGGTGCGTGATGCTACGGCAGGCTATGTGTGCTACCGTCGTGAGGTGTTGCTGTCGATCAATCTGGACGCCATCGAGTTCAAGGGATACGCTTTCCAGATCGAGATGAAGTTCACGGCTCACCGCATGGGCTTCAAGATCAAGGAGGTGCCCATCGTGTTTGTCAACCGCGTGCTGGGCACGAGCAAGATGAACAGCAGCATCTTCTTTGAGGCGCTGTGGGGCGTTATCAAATTGCGTTGGGACTCCATCTTCAACAAGGCGCGCTTTGTCCGCCAGTTGGAGCCCCGGCGGAGCTAAGTTTCGGCAACTGTGGCTTGGCGCCTTGCCCCTCGTGTGAACGGTTGGCACGGTTCTTGCGTGAAGCATGACGTTATCAGTTGTGAAAATTGACTCTTTGTAATCATGGTAAAGAAAGTACATGATAGGGGCCTAACGCCCGAGCAAGTGATTGCCAGCCGACATGAGCATGGCGATAATGTGCTCACACCGCCGCGTCAGACTCCCCTGTGGAAGCAGTTCCTCGCTAAATTCAATGACCCGCTTATCAAGATCCTGCTGGTGGCCCTTGTGCTGTCGGTGGGTCTGTCTTTATATGAATACTGTGGCCTGCACATGGGTGTCAGCACCCTGTTTGAGCCGATAGGCATATTTGTGGCTATCGTGCTGGCGACGCTAGTGGGCTTCATCGTCGAGGTCAATGCCAACAAGAAATTCCGCCTGCTCAACCAGACCGATGACCACGTGGGTGTCAAGGTCGTGCGTGACGGCCACGTCACCCAGGTGCCGCGCAGCGATATCGTGGTGGGCGACCTCGTTATCCTGGAAACGGGAGAGAAAGTGCCGGCCGACGGCACCATACGGGAGAGTTTCAGTCTCAGGGTCGATGAGAGCTCGTTCACGGGTGAGCCTTCGGCCTGGAAGACCCATGATCCTGAAGCCGCCGCCCAAGCCACCGAGGCGACCTATCCGCCCACGCTGCTGCTGCGTGCCAGCTCGGTTATCGAGGGCAATGCCGTGATGCGTGTCGAGCGAGTGGGCGATAAGACCGAGTATGGCAAGGTCTATCACGACTCCCAAATCGACAATAACATACAGACGCCACTCACCCAGCAATTGGACCGCTTGGGCCACATCATTGCCAACGGCAGTTATATCATGGCTGGCCTGCTAGTGCTGGGACGCTTGGCCGAATTCATTATCGGTGGCAGTGAGGGCTTGGTTGCCGATGCCCAGTATTTTATCGAAACTGTCATGCTTGCCGTCACCCTGATTGTGGTGTCGGTGCCCGAGGGTCTGCCCATGAGCGTCACGCTGTCGCTGGCCCTGAGCATGCGCAAGATGTTGAAAAACAACAATCTGGTGCGCCGCATGCACGCCTGTGAGACGATGGGCGCCACGACGGTCATCTGTACCGACAAGACGGGTACGCTCACACAGAACAAGATGCAGGTCTATCAGGCCCATTTCTACAGTCTGCCTGATGGGACACGACTGGCCGAGGACGACGAGGCCTCCATGGTCGTGTGTGAGAGCATCGCCTGCAACAGCACTGCCTATCTAGATGACAGCGACCCTGCCAACGTGGTGGCCCTGGGCAACCCTACCGAGGGCGCCCTGTTGCTGTGGCTGCGCGATAGCGGCATCGACTATCTTGCCGTGCGCGAGGACAGTGAGCCGCTAGCCCAATTGTCCTTCTCGACGATGACCAAATATATGGCAACGGTCGTCGACAGCGCTACGGGTAAGCGTATGTTATACGTCAAGGGTGCTCCCGAAGTGGTCATGCGCATGAGTGACAAGGTGTGTGGTGACGAAAGCTTCCAGCAGGTGGCTGATGAACTGACCGATTATCAGTCCAAGGCGATGCGCACCCTTGCATTTGCCTATTGTGAGCTGGATGCTGCCGACTCGCCCAACGAGATGCTCAAGCGGCTCAAGACGGGCAACATGCCGCCGCTCACGTTCCTGGGCATCGTGGCCATCAGCGACCCCGTTCGCCTTGATGTGCCCGCTGCCATCCAGGATTGCCGCAATGCCGGCGTAAAGGTGAAGATCGTCACGGGTGATACCAGTTCCACCGCGCGCGAGATCGGGCGACAGGTGGGACTGTGGACCGACGAGGACGGCGATGACGCAATCGTGACCGGCCCCGAATTTGCCGCCATGGCCGACGATGAAGCCGCCCAAAAGGCCGCGAAGATCAAAATCATGGCACGGGCCCGTCCCGACGATAAAGCGCGCCTCGTGCGCCTGCTGCAACAGCAGGGAGAGGTGGTTGCCGTCACCGGCGACGGCACGAACGACGCTCCCGCACTGAATGCCGCCCAGGTGGGCCTGTCGATGGGCGATGGCACCGCTGTTGCCAAGGAGGCCAGCGACATCACTATCCTGGATAATTCGTTCGCCAGCATCAACAAGGCCGTGTTATGGGGCCGATCGTTATACAGCAACATACAGCGTTTTATCCTGTTCCAGCTCGCCGTCAACGTGTGTGCCTGTCTGGTGGTCGCTGTTTGTTCCTTCTTCAGCAAGCAGCCCGCGCTCACGGTGACTCAGATGTTGTGGGTCAACCTCATCATGGATACCTTTGCCGCTCTCGCACTGGCTGCCTTGCCGCCCAACAGCGTGCTCATGAAAATGCGTCCGCGCGATTCCCGCGCGAGCATCATCACCCCGGCGATGATGCGTTTCATCATGGTTACCGGTTTCCTGTTCGCAGTACTGATGATAGGTCTGTATTACTATTTCGTGCGTGAGGCCAACGGAGGCCGTGTGTTCATGCGCGGCATCAATCCCAACATCAGTCTGCACGAGATGGGAATCTTCTTCAGCGTGTTTGTGTTCCTGCAATTCTGGAATATGTTGAATGCCAGGTCGTTTGCGACGGGAAAGTGGGCCTTCAACAACATGGAGGACAGTAAGGTCTTCTGGGGAGTGGCAGTGGTGATATTTGTGGGTCAGATTGTGCTGGTACAGTGCTGCTCGCCGATATTCAACTGCGCCCCGCTGAGCGTGAGCGACTGGCTGTGGATCATCCTGGGCACCTGTCCCGTGTTCCTTGTTGGCCAGGCCTATTTCGCTGTCAAGAACAGGAAAGAGGCTCAACAAAGCGAATAGAAAGACAAAATCAAGGATATTTTTCCAAAAAATATCAAAAATCATTTTGCCGTTTCGAGAATTTGGAGTTATTTTGCAACGAACTATATACATGTGAGAACAGACTACTAAACATTTATTGATATAATTTTATTTAGAACTATGAAGAAATCTTTACTTTCAGCTTTTGCGATGATTGTCGCATGTTGTGGAGTTGCCAACGCTGAAGTCAACATCACTGCAGTGAATGTGCCTCAGCCCGTCAATGACACCTTGCTTTTTGCCCTGCCTGTTGACGTTAACGTTTATCAGGACATCCAGAACTATCCCGATGACAAGCCCGAACAGCGCATGTTGAAGTTCCAGCCCGAGTATCTCGTGACCGCCGCCGACTTCACCAAGGGTGACGTGAACAAGGGTACCGCTAACCTGCCTGCCTATGCCAAGGTTATCGGTCTGGGACTCGATGGATATGATGTTGCCAGCGACAATACTGCTCATGGCATTTTCCTGGAAGTGACCGCATGGTGCCGCAACACCGTGAATGAGGGTTTGGATCATCTCGACCTGTTTGACGGTTACACCAACAGTGGCTGTCAGCCCCATGGCGATCTGTTCACCGACACGGTGACCTGTCGCGGCTACCGCAACCACCCGGGTTACATCTGCACCTTTGATCCCGAGGCCAGCGCCGAGAACCCCGCTACCATTGTTGAGATTCCCTTCAACGTTCCTGGCGAGGACAACGTGTTCATGCCGTTCATCTATGAGGGCAATGACATCATCCTCACGCTGTGGATGTGCAACTGGGAAGATGTTCACATGAAGTATCGTTACATGGCATTTGACGATGCCGAGGCCGAGTGCGCCAGCCTGATGCGTTCGGGTAACTACTGCTTCAACAACGAGACCTACGAGATTATCGCCGACGTGTTTGGTACCCAGCTCATGTATGAGTTGCCCGTACACCGCCTGCCCGCTTTCCGCACGCCTTATTACACCAACGACGTGCGCATCACCTATCCGCTCGAGGACGCCGTAGTTGAACTGCAGGATGCTGATGGCAACATCATTCCTGCTGCCGAGGACGGTAACTACTACAGCCTGGACCACACCAAGACCTACACCCTCTTTGTGGACAATGAGGCCGGTAAGGAGATTTCGTTCGACAATATCTATAGCGATATTGACATCGAAGTCAACAAGACTCCGTCGGCTGTCGAGGAGATTAATGCCGGCAAGACCGTTGCTAGCGTGAACTACTACAACATGGCTGGCCAGATGAGCGCTCAGCCCGTCGATGGTGTGAACATCGTTGTCACCACCTACACCGACGGCACCCGCACCACTGCCAAGGTCATCAAGTAAAAACAGAAAGCTGAAGGACCCCTTGTCGGGTTCCTGAAATCTTAAACGAGTCGTCGCCCAATCCAGGGCGGCGACTTTTTTTATAACACACCGCCATCTTCCTTTTTGATTGATAGTATCAAGAATATTGGCTATGATTCACATTATTTTATTACCTTTGTGACATAAACATCAACAAAGTATTATTATAGCGATTATGATAGAGAAAATGAGATTCAAGTTCCATCACTTGGTCAGGTCGCTGGCGGTGGCGGCGCTCGTTGCGGGCGGCGGCACTGCGTTGGCAGCGCCAGTGCCGCAGGGACAGAGCGGCGCGGTGCAGGCCTCGACGGTGACGGGACAGGTGCTTGACGAGAACGGCGACCCCGTTATCGGGGCGACCGTGAGCGTCAAGGGCACGAATGTGAATGCCGTAACCGACTTTGACGGGCGATTCAGCATTAACGCTTCACGGGGTGCTAGCCTGATTGTGAGCTATGTGGGCTACGGAACCCGAGAGGTGCTGGTTGACGGCAATGTGCTGACGATTGACCTCAAGCAGGATTCGCAAGTCCTCAACGAGGTGGTGGTTACCGCCCTGGGTATCAAAAAAGAGGCCAAGTCGCTGTCCTATAATGTGCAGCAGGTTGAAGGCGACGCGCTGATGAGGGTGCAGGACGCCAACTTCGTCAACTCGCTGGCCGGCAAGGTCGCCGGTGTGACCATCAATGCCAGCGCAACGGGTGCGGGTGGCAGCAGTCGCGTGGTGATGCGCGGTGCCAAGAGTATCAATGGCAACAACATCGTGCTGTATGTCGTGGACGGCATTCCCATGCAGAACCTCTCGAGCGAGCAGCCCGAGGGCATCTTTGCCGGGGCGGGCCAGACGGGTGACGCCACCAGCAACATCAACCCCGACGACATCGAGAGCGTCAGTGCCCTGACGGGCCCCTCGGCGGCGGCTCTTTATGGCGCCAACGCCGCCAACGGTGTCATCATCATCAACACCAAGCGCGGCCGCGCGGGTAGGGTAGATGTGACCTACAACGGCAGTTTCCAGTTCTCCAAGCCTTTTGTTCTGCCCCGTTTCCAGAACCAGTACGGGCCCAGTGAGACGGGCGGTTACTTCAGTTGGGGCGAGAAATTGGCTACGCCCAGCGATTACCGTCCCGCCGACTTCTTCCAGACGGGCACCAACATCGCCAACTCGGTGAGTCTGAGCACCGGCAGCGACAAGAACCAGACTTACCTGTCGCTCGGCGCTACTAACTCCCAGGGAATCATCCACAGCAACAACTACGACCGCTATAACGTGAGCGTGCGCAATACCACCAACTTCCTTAATGACCGCATGACGCTTGACCTGGGCTATATGCTCAGTGCCGTTAAGGAGCAGAACATGATCAGCCAGGGCCAGTACCACAATCCGCTGGTGCCTGTCTATCTGTTCCCCGCCGGGGATGATTTCTCCAAGTTGGGCTATTTTGAGCGCTATGACACGGGTCGCAACTTCCCCGTGCAGTACTGGCCCTACAACTATGATATATCGATGGAGAATCCCTATTGGGAGACCGAGCGCGAGCGCTTCATCAATCACAAGGAGCGTCACCAGGCGACTGTCTCGCTCAACTGGCGCATCACGCCGTGGCTCGACATCACAGGTCGCGTGAAATATGACAAGAGCAGCGACAAATATGAGGAAAAATTCTTTGCCTCGACCAACACGCTCTATGCCTCGAAATACGGCCACTACGGCCTGCGCAACGTGAGCAACCGCCAGCTGTATGCCGAGGCTTTCGCCAAGTTCGACAAATACTTTTACATAGCTGATGGCCACTTGAGTTTGAATGCTGTGCTGGGCACGAGCTTTGACCAGCGCGACAACAGCATCGAGGGCTTCAGTGGCCACTTGAAGGGTACCGCCAACAAGTTCACCCTGGCCAATGTAGAGACTTCCAACTCGACTTTCAAGCCTGTGCAGAGCGGCTACCGCACCCAGTTGCAGAGCGTGTATGCCA
>JAEEGF010315516.1_pt1 | contig 22358 bp, 19 predicted proteins | sample 9134171 | NCBI WGS metagenome assembly JAEEGF01 (sample SAMN16246542, study PRJNA631951) | gut metagenome | biome: gut microbiome; feature: rumen; material: AP-attached | host: Bos | place: Iran: Karaj | collected 2018-10 | reverse complement strand
CCTGAGTCTCGGCGGTATCTGTCTCGTTGCAGGTCTTGGTCCTGACAAGGATCCCCACCGCGACGGAAGCTATGAGTACTACATGAGCGAACCTGTCGTTCAGGATGATGCCAAGGGCGTTGGACCATTTATCCTCGCATACAACGAATACAAACAAATTAAAAAATAATGAAACTGCTTGTAATCAGTGATATACACGGCTGTCCGGAGCCTTTACAGAAGGTTCTGGAAACAGCCGGCAATTTTGATTCAATTATTATGTGCGGAGACTACCTTTACCACGGTCCGAGAAACGGCGTGCCGGAAGGTTATGATCCAAAAATCACATCTTCAATTCTTAACAAAATCAAAAATCAGATAATCGGCGTACGCGGCAACTGCGACAGCGAAGTTGACCAGATGATGAGCGAGTTTATGATTATGGATTCGTTTTCGAACGTGCTTACAGAAGGCAGACGCATTTTTATTCATCACGGACACCTGTATGAGCGCGATTACCTTAAAAAAATGCTTCCTCCGGGAACTTTAATTGTAAGCGGTCATACCCACGTCGCATTGATTGAAGAAGAAGACGGATTTATCTTTTTTAATCCGGGCTCGATTTCGATTCCAAAATGTGACTACGGAAAGTCTTACGGCATAATCGAATTGAACGGCTCTTTCGTAAAAATCCGGCTTCTGAGCGCGACCGACAATTCAGTTCTTCTCGAGAAGACTTACTAATTCCTATTTCAGGCCTAAAAGTTCTTTTGCACTTCCGAAGGCTGTGTTCTGCTCGAGGGAAGCACCTGCGTTCTGGAAGAGAGGCATGAGTTCGTCGGCGAGTGCCTTTTTTCTGTTGAATTCTGCTTCGTCTTTTGCCGTGTAAATCGTATTCAAGATAAAATATACGAGCGGTGTGATATTGCAGCTGTCTGTTTTTGCAGTCATCGAAGGCTTTGCAAGTGCTGCAAATTCGCTCAGGTACATTTTAAGACTTTCTGTTGAATTAAAATTTATCAGGCGGTAAATAAATGAATTCGGCACCTGTGTGGTTGTTTTATTCTTGTCCTTTGCTGTAAGTGAAAACTGTGCTTTTCCGCAGGCTTTGTCAGGATTTGCTCCTGCCTTGAGCAGGGTGCGGCACGAATTTACGTCGTTGATTTCTGCGGCAAGATGAAGGGCTGTGGTTCCCATTTTGCCTTCGCTCTGTTTTACGTATTCGTCTAAGTCTGTGGTGTTTGCGGCGATGTATTCAATTATTTTGTCGAGTGACTTTGTTTTTGAATCAATCTCTTCTTCTTCGCAGTAGTATGCGTTGAACATGATTCTTGCAAGACCTGACTTTCCGTAGGTCTGCTTCATCTGGTGCAGAATCGTAAAGTAACTTTCATTCTGTTTGATTTTTGGAAGCTGAGAAAAGTCCAGGCTTTCCATGAGCTGGTTTGTGCGGAATAAAACCATGTCATCTTCAAACTTCTGGCTGCCGCCCGAAAGCGTTCCCTTAAACTGAATTGCATAATAAAGGGCATTGACACCTTCAAAAAGAACCTTGTCAAAAGTGATTCCTTCCGACAGTTTTTTGAATTTGTTAAAGTCTGCCTGAGTGAGGGCGAGCAGGAGTTTATCCCTGATCTCCTTTTTATAGTCTTTGACTGCGTTTTCTTTTGCTTTTGCGGCGTCAACAAACATATTCGGCGCAAACTGAACCCAGAACTGTTCTTTTGGGTTAAAGCTTTCAAAGAATTTGTCGTCGAGGCGGGCAAAAAGTTTTTCGTTTGAACCCCATTCCCAGAACTGTACCGCTTCCTTTTTTTTGCCATAGTACATAAAAAGGGCAAAACCCTGCTGGATAAAAGACGGGGTGTATTCGTCAGCGGATTGAATTTTATCAAGGGCTTTCAGGTACAAGTCCTGAGCTTCCTTTTCTTTTCCTTCGGCAAGGGCGGCAAAACCTTTGAACCAGCTGATAAAAAATTCACTCTTGGCCGGAACAATATCCTTTATCTGCTCGTAATATTTTTCCATGTCCTCAGTTTTGTACAGATAATCTTTTACGATTGATTCGTAGATAAAAACGAGGGTCTGTTCCTTTGCCAGAGTGTATTCAAGTGTGTCTTTAATATCAGTGGTTTCTTTTTTTGCCGCCATGTCGTATTCCTTATTTTGTTAATTCTTTAGCGCGTTCGAGAGCCTGGTCAATGTGATCAAATATGTTTTCGCGTCCGATTACATCTGCCATTCCTGTCTTTTCAAGAAGCATGTATGGCTGGGTGTGGATTCCGGAAATTACGATGGTAACCTTGAGTCTGTCGCAGACAGCCTTTGCCTGTTCCAGAGCACGGATTCCTCCGGCGTCGAGGTAGAGAGTGTGGCGCATGCGCAGAATCAAAACCTTGTATTTTAAACCGGCCTGTTCAACTGCAACTTCAAATTTGCGTACAGTTCCAAAGAAAAGCGGACCGTCAATTTCGTATACCATTACATTCTGCGGAACTTCGAGTGCCTTTTCGTCAACATCGTTGTTTGTAATGATTCCGCCGATCTGTGTTTCGCGGGCCGACTGAACTTCGCTCAGGTCGATCATTTTTTTGATAAAGAAGAATGCGGCAAGTCCGAGGCCTACTTCAATTGCAACAGTAAGGTCAACAAATACTGTGATTAAGAAAGTTGTTAAAAAAACTGCCGTGTCCGACTTCTGGCCTTTTACAAGGGATTTGATTGCCTTGAATCCTGCCATGTTCCATGCAACGTTGATTAAAACTGCTGCAAGTGCTGCCATGGGAATATATGCTGCGTACTTTCCAAAGAAAAGAAGAATTAAAAGTAGTGTGATTGCGTGGATAATACCTGCAACCGGTGTCTGACCGCCGTTTTTGATGTTTGTTGCGGTACGTGCGATTGCGCCTGTTGCCGGGATTCCGCCAAAAAGCGGAGAAGCGATATTTGCGATTCCCTGTGCGATTAATTCGGTATTTGAATCGTGTTTTGAACCTGTCATACCGTCAGCTACTACGGCAGAAAGCAGGGATTCAACTGCGGCAAGGACTGCAATTGATACTGCCGTCGGAAAAAGATTTCTGATTGCAGAAATTGAAATTTCTGGGAATTTTGGAAGAGGCAGTGTGGATGGAATTACAAAGTGCTCGCGTCCGTCTGCAAAAAATCCGATTGTGTCAGTTTTTAATCCAAAGAATTTGTCGAGGAGAATTGAAGCAACAGTTGCCAGAATCAAAACAACAAAGCTTCCAGGAATTTTCTTCGAAAACTTTGCCCAGATAAAAATGAATGCAAGGCAGACAGCAGCCATTATTGTTGAATAAACGCTGACTGTTCCAAAACTTTTTGCGTACATGATGATTTTTGGCAAAAAGTCACCTGGCATTTTTGAATATGTTTCGCCGAGGATTGTAACCGGAACAGAAAAGTCAGGAGAGAGTCCGAAAAAGTCTCCGATTTGTCCTGCAGCGATTGTAACTGCAATACCTGCGGTAAAGCCTGTTACGATTGTATACGGAATGAATTTTACAAGACCGCCCATTTTAAAGGCGCCGAGCAGAATCAGAAGAATACCTGCCATGATTGTTGCGACTGCCAGTCCTGAAAGTCCGTGCTGGGCAACAACTCCATAAACGATTACGGCAAAGGCACCTGTCGGTCCGCCAATCTGTACGGTTGAGCCGCCAAAAGCCGAAATACAAAAGCCTGCGATGATTGCTGTAAAAAGACCTGCTGCCGGGTTAACGCCCGAAGCAATTGCAAAAGCGATCGCAAGAGGAAGGGCAACGATGCCGACGATGATTCCTGCGATTAAGTCGGAAACAAATGTTTTTCCGTTGTAATTCTTAAGTGAATTAATCAATTGAGGTTTGAACATAATAGAAAATTATGTCGTTTTTTAGCGTCTTGTGCAAGGAATCGGGATAAAATCAGGTTCAATTTGCGGTTCGGATCAGATCCTGTTATATAAATACAGGAAATATGTTATAATCTTAAAATATGAAATTGCAGAATGTAGTTTTGGCAGCGTCGGCGGTGCTTTTTTGTGCCGGCTGCAAAAAGTATCCGGAAATGTCGCTGGAAGAAATAGAAGCGTATAAGGCATCGGCTTCAAATACTCTTGTAGAAAAGACTGTTTCAAAACCGTTCAAAGATGAAGGCTGGGTTGCAGGAAAGAGCGGCGGAGTCTGGCAGGATACAATCAGCAGTGACCCTAAAAGCTTTAACCTTTTAATTGCAGAACGCGACGGCGAAACTACAGGCATTTTAAGCCCTCTCGTTGAATATCTGGTTGAATACAATACAGTTAAAAAACGCTGGACTGCACGCTGCGCAGATTATAAAATCGTCAACAATAAAGACGGTTCCATGGATTTAACCTACACCCTGCGCGACGACCTGTACTGGTCATTCTATAAAAATTCAAAACCGCGCGTTAAAGTTACCAGCGACGACGTTGTCTTCTGGTACAATGAGATTTTCGGTGACAGGGAAATGGAATCTTCTGCCTACAACAGTCAGTTTGTGGATTTACCCGACGGAAGCGAAGGCAGAATCACGATTCAAAAAGTTGACGACAGAAGTTTTACATTCCACTTTCCGCGTCCTGAAGCAGATCCTCTCCTTTCGACCAACATGAGTTTTGGTCCTGCATTTTTGTATAAGAGTGCAAAAGACAAGGGAGGAGCAAAGGCTGTAAAGGATTTGTTTACGGTTGCATCCGACCCCAGAGAACTTCCCAGCATGGGGCCTTATTTTATAAGTGAATACACACCGGGCCAGCGCATAATCTACGAAAGAAACGAAGATTACTGGGATAAGGATAAAAACGGCGAGAGCATTTATTATCCTCAGAAAAAAGTGATGAGCATCGTTAGTGATGTAAACACAAAACTTTTATTGTTCAAGCAGGGAAAACTCGAAGACTACGGTCCGCTTCCCGAGCAGCTTGACGACATTGTCCAAGGCGCAAATAACAACGGCACGGACGGATATACCGTATTCAACAGTGCAGGGGGCATGAGCGCTCCTTTCTGGACCTTTAACCAGAATCCGAAAAACAAGGACAAAAACTGGTATAAATGGTTTACGATAAAAGAATTCCGGCAGGCAATGAGCTGCCTTTTAAATCGTGAGCGTATTATCAACCAGACATATCGCGGACTTGCCGAGCCAAAATACGGCTTTTTTCCGGAAGCAAATGCCTTTTACAACGAAGAAATCCTGCTTGAATACCGGTTCAGTCATGCTCAGGCAGACGCACTGCTGAAAAGCGCAGGTTTTGAAAGAAAAGATGACGGCTTTTTATACGACTGTGACGGCAACAAGGTTGAATTCAACCTGGAAATCACAAGTTCAAGTCCCGTGTACAGTGACATTGCCCAGATTATTGCCGACGAATGCAAAAAGGCGGGAATCACCGTTAATGTAAGGCAGACTGACTTTCAGAAACTTGTAGAAGAACTGACTGCAACCTTTGACTGGCAGTCCCTTATGATTGGTTTGAGCGGCGGTGCAATCTTTCCTACACAGGGAAGCAATGTCTGGCTCAGCAGCGGAAACCTTCACATGTGGCATCCTCTTCAGGAAAAGCCTGCTACTGAGTGGGAAGAACGCGTAGATTATCTTTACAATCAGGGACGTTCAATAAGTGATGTAGAAAAGGCACGCCCTTACTGGGAAGAATATCAGAGAATCATTCTGGAAAACTGTCCTGTCATTTATCTCGTGCGCAGCAGAAGTTTTTATGCTATAAATAACAGGTGGGACTTATCAAATGTCTATTTTGACAATATGGTTGGCAACGAAACAACACATGTTTTTCTTAAAGAGTAAATAAAACGGACTTTCTAAAAGTTTGGGAATGGGAGTATAATTAATTATGTTTAAAACAATCATTGCAGTTATCAAAATGGTAGTCTTTATGATCGGCTACCAGAGCAAAAAACGGCGTGCATTAAAATACGATAAAGAGGGCAATATTGCAGAACGCGATAAAATTGTCCAGGAATGTGTTCCGATGTGGGCACGCCGTGTAGTAGAAATCTGCGGTTCAACAGTTGAAGTTGAAGGAGTTGAAAAACTCCCGAAAGACCAGGCCTGCGTATTTATCGGTAACCACCAGGGCTATATGGACATTCCCGTGATGTTCGGTTTTATTCCAAAGGCAATGACCTTCGTTGCAAAGGCAGAACTTGGCAAGGTTCCTCTGATTTCGCCATGGATGAGACTTTTACAGTGTACTTTTATTGTACGCGACAGTCCGCGTAAATCAGTAGAAGCTATCCACGCTGCAGCGGAAGGCGTTAAAAAAGGCTATTCACAGGTAATTTTTCCGGAAGGACACCGTTCCAAAGGAAAACGCCACCTTGGATTCAAAGCCGGAAGTTTTAAACTCGCATTTTTGTCAGAGTCGCCGATTGTTCCAATCACAATTGACGGTACATATAAAATCCTTGAAGAAAAGGGAAAACTCAATCCGTCTCATGTAAAAATTACAATTCATGATCCGATTCCGACAAAGGGACTTACCCGCGAGGAGCAGGGCATGATTCCTGCAAAAGTTCAGGAGATTGTAATGGCACCGCTTGATCAAAGCATGAGGCCTCTTGCTCTTGAATACGATAAGAATTCAACAAAAAAATGATAAAAGATATTGTTGCGTCAATTATTGCGCCCTGGAAACTTTTCAGACAAAAATGTCCTCTTACATCGTTTATCGTAAGCCGTCTTGTAACGATGGTTTTTATCCTCTTTCTTCTCGGCTGGGCACTTTTTGGCCTGATGGCACTTGCTCCGGGCGACATCGTAGACCAGATGATGCAGCAGCAGCTTTTGAGCCAGACTGATTCAAAAGGACCTGTCGGAAGCAATGACAATGCCTTTACGGCGGAACAGCTTCAGAAAACCAGGGAAGAACTTGGACTCGACAAGTCGTTTACTGTTCAGTACTTTAAGTGGCTTGAACGCATTTTTGTTGACCACGATCTGGGAACAAGTTTAATCAGCCGCGCTCCGGTAAGTTTTCTGATAAAGAGCAGGATTGTAAACTCGCTCATATTGAATTTAATTTCACTCGTTTTTATTACGATTATTTCCTTTATTCTGGGCGTTTATTTTTCGAGCAAGGCGGGAACCAGCACAGATATTGCGGTAACATTTTTTGCCCTGTTCTTCCACGCCTTTCCGGGCATTCTGCTTTTGATCCTGCTCCAGCTCTTTGCATCAGTTACGGGCTGGTTTCCGGTAACAGGTTATCCGGATTTTCCGTTTTCTTCTTCTCCGGTAAAATTTACATTCAGTTACGGCTATCACGTATTTTTGCCCCTGCTCGCATCGTTTTTAGGCGGCATCGGCGGAACCATGCGCATGATCCGTTCAACAATGCTTGACCAGATGGGCATGCCTTACATTATGGCACTTCGTGCCCGCGGAATCAGCGAAAAGCGCGTTTACCTGAATCACGCATTCAGAAACACATTAAACCCGTATATCACCGGCAGCGCAAACCTCCTTGCAAGTCTGTTTTCAGGTTCACTTATTCTTGAAATTATTTTTTCCTACCCGGGAATCGGGCGCCTTATGTACGAAGCGGTTTTGCAGCAGGATGTAAACCTTGTTCTTGCAAATTCAATGTTTATCGGCACTCTTGTTCTTGCCGGCATGGTAATCAGCGACATTCTGCTTGCCCTCGTTGACCCGCGCATCCGATACGGAAAGGAGGACTAGAATGAAGCAGCTGTTTGAATACATTAAAAGCCGTCCTCTTGCCCGCGTCTCGGTAATTTTTTTGTGCATACTATATTTATTCATGATTTGTGCCGAATTCATTGCGCCGTATTCTGCCACACAATCTTTTGAAGAAGGAAGCTTTCATCCCTGCAATCTTGAACTTACTTCCCACGGGCTTGTTGCCCGCGAATACCGCGTTCTTAACCGTACTTCCTTTTCGTATGCAAAGGTAAAAGGTCTTTATCACAAAGTCGGCTTTTTTGTAAAAGGCAGCGAATATAAAATCTTTGGCTTTATTCCGTGCTCAAGACATTTGTTCGGTGTAAAACCTTCTAAAAACGGTGCGGCCTATCCGCTTTTTATTCTTGGGGCGGATAATCTTGGCCGGGATATGTTCAGCAGGATGGTTTACGGAAGCCGGATTTCGCTCACAATCGGTTTTGTGGCAAGTTTTATAAGCCTCATTCTTGCAATGCTTTTTGGTGGTCTTGCAGGTTATTTTGGCGGTGTTACAGACTGGGCAATCATGCGCTTTTCAGAATTTTTTATGCTGATTCCGGGGCTGTATCTGATTTTGTTCCTCCGTTCGCTTTTAAATGCAAACATGGACAGCGGTCAGAGTTACATGGTAATCACGCTGATTTTAAGTCTTGTCGGCTGGCCTTCAACTGCCCGAACGCTTCGCGGTATGGTTCATTCAATCAAACGCGAAGAATTTGTCCAGAATGCACGGCTGGAAAAAATCCCGGCCATCGTAATAATTTTTAAATACATAATTCCGCAGATTTCAAGCCTTTTAATCGTAAGTACAACGCTTGCAGTTCCGGGCTTTATCATGAGCGAAACAACGCTTTCGTATCTCGGACTCGGTATCTCTGATCCGGCAGTCAGCTGGGGTTCAATGATTAACAGGGAAATTTCAACTCTTTCTAACCTTAAAAACTTTCCGTGGCTTTTGAACCCGGTCTGGCTTTTGCTTCTGGTAACACTTGCATTCAACTTTTTTGGCGACGCACTCCGTGATTTTTTTGACCCGTACCATGTGGTATTCAGGAGATTTAAAAAAAGGGCGTCGCCACTTCGTGGCCGAGCCTTGCGCACTTGCGCTGTCGCTTCATCCCTCGCGCCTTGCGGCACTCGGGACTTTGGTGCTACAGTCTCTGACGCATTTTTAAGCATACGCGATTTAAACGTAACGTTCAGCGTGCGCCGCGGCGTAAACAATGTATTTATACATTCCGTACGCGGAGTTTCGTTTGAAATGGAAAAGGGGCAGATTCTCGGCATTGTCGGCGAAAGCGGCTCGGGAAAGTCTGTCACAACAAGTTCAATTCCGGCCCTTTTGCCGTCCAACGCAGAAGTTACAGGAAGCATTATTTTTGAAGGACAAGAAATCAACGGGCTTTCCAACAGCGAACTCCGCAAAATCCGCGGCAAAAAAATCGGCATGATTTTTCAGGAATCCGGCCGTGCCTTTGACCCGCTCCAGAATATGAAAAGCGTCTTCCTCGAAACCTTCCGTAATCTTGATCCAAAAATTACTGAAGAAGAAGCCATGAAAAAGGCAGCAGACCTCCTCGAAGAAGTTGGAATCGGCGACGCACAGAACCGCTTAAAGAACTTTCCGCACCAGTTTTCGGGCGGACAGCTGCAGCGTATCGGAATCGCGCTTTCGCTTGCGCAGGGCTGTGAGCTTTTAATCGCTGATGAACCGACAACGGCCCTCGATGTAACGATTCAGGCACAGATTATTGAATTGCTCAGTGCCTTGAGAAAGAGCCGCTCACTTTCAATTATTTTTATCAGCCACAATATTGAACTTGTAGGGCGTTTTTCTGACAGGATGATTGTAATGTACGGCGGAAAAATCATGGAAAGCGGAACAAGCGAACAGATTATGAACAATCCAAAGCATCCGTATACACAGGCACTTTTGAGCGCAAGTCCTAAGTTTGGGACACATTACTCAAAAGAAAAACTATTCTCGATTCCGGGCCGTGTGACAGATCCCGCACACCCGGAACCGGGCTGTCCTTTTGCACCGCGCTGTTCATTTAAAATTGATGACTGTGACAAAAGCGGTTTTGAATGTCATAAATGCGGGGGCACAAAATGAGCGATTACATAATTCAAATCAAAAACCTTACAAAAAAGTTTTCGCTCGAAGCAGGCTTTTTTGCAAGAAAAGATAATTTTGTTTATGCGGTAAATGACGTAAGTTTTGATATTGAACGCGGAAAAACATACGGCCTTGTCGGTGAGTCAGGCTGCGGAAAGTCCACTGTTGCAAAAATCATCACCGGAATGTATAAGCCGGACGGCGGAAGTGTAACATTCCGGGCGGCAACCGAAGGTGCCGGAGACAAGGATATTTCGCGTCTTTGCAAGTATGTATTTCAGGATCCTGCACGTTCGCTCAATCCGAGAATGAATGTTTATTCAATTTTGACGGACGGTCTTCGTCACAGTAAAAAATGGCCTGGAAAAGAAAAAGCTCTTGAACTTGCCGGAGAAATAATCCAGGAAATCGGTCTTGACCGGAGCGACTTGTACCGCCGCCCGAGTGAATTCAGCGGGGGACAGAGACAGCGCATATCCATAGCCCGTGCTCTTTTGATGCAGCCTGAACTTTTGATTTGTGACGAAGTTGTGAGTGCCCTCGATGTAAGTATTCAGGGACAGATTTTAAATCTTTTGCAGGATTTGAGAAAAAAACGGAATTTAAGTTTTTTGTTTATTGCACACGATTTACGCGTCAGTTGTTATTTCTGCGATAAAATCGGCGTAATGTACCGCGGCGTCCTTGTTGAAGAAGCAGAGGCTTCTGACCTTTATAAAACTGCATGCCATCCGTATACACAGCTTTTATTTGCCGGAAGCCAGGGGCAGAGTGATAATTCAAACGGTGAAGTAAAAACCGTGCTTTCCAGATTGACCGGATGTCCTTTTGCCCACCGCTGTCCGAAAGCTGATTCAATCTGTCTGGAAAAACTTCCGGACTGGAAAGAAATTGGCGAAGGCCACAAGCTCCGCTGCCACAAAGTCTGAATGTAAAGCGGTTGACGGGGCCATCCGGGCAAAGTGTAGGGGAAAGAGGGCTTAAATGCTTTGCCCAAAAACAATAATACTGTTATAATTTAGACATGGCTAAAACACAAAAAGATCAGAATATAGATTCAACAACAGAAGCAGAGCTTGAAGCAAGCCTGCGCCAGATGTGTCAGATTATTTCCACTAATAACGATCCCCAGCTTATTTATGATTTTTTTGAATGTCTTTTTACCCCAAGCGAACGCAAGGACTTTGCAACACGCTGGCTTTTAGTAAAAGAAATTGACAGGGGAACAACCCAGAGAGAAATTGCCAAAAAATTCCGCATGAGTTTGTGCAAGATTACACGCGGTTCAAAAGAACTCAAAAAAGAAGACAGTGCCTTCCGCAAATTCCTTGAATTGAGCAAAAACCTGTAAATTCAATAAACTTCGATTTTTTATCTTCCGATAATGAACGTATAAGAATGCGCGGTTTGTCAAAAAGTAATTTCTGGCAGACCAACAACGGGAGATGTCATGAGAAAATCAAGAATTTTAATTTCAATTTTTTCTATTTTAACTTTAATTATCTGCTTTTTGTTAGTTTCATGCGGTTCAACAAAAGTAGCAAAACAGGCTCCGATCCAGCAGTTGATTCTGGAAGGCCGCTACGATGAAGCAAAGGAATTATTCAAAACCAAAACCGAAATTAATGCTCAGGACGAAGATGGCAATACGGCCCTACATATTGCCGCCCTTGTTAACGAACCTGATTTAATCAGTTTTCTTATCATAAAAGGCGCTGATACTGAAATTGCCAATAACTTTGGGGACACACCCCTTCATGTGGCTGTAAAAAACGACAATGTTGAATCGGCAAAAGTTCTTTCAATCGTTCACGGAAACATTTTTGCAAAGGACGCTGAAGGCAACACTGCACTCCAGCTAGCCCTTGCAAAAGATCCGCTCTGGTACGATGTAATGATCAGCCCGCAGACAGGCGACCTCCGCGACATCAACGGAGAATCTATCGTTCACTATTTTGTAAGAACAGGCGATGAAAAGGCTATCGAATGCTGTATCCGTCAGCAGATTCCTTTAAGTGTAAAAAATAACGCGGGCCAGACACCTGTTGCACTTTGTTTTGCCGACGCTGGGGACGCAGTAAGCATCCGCATTGCCGCTGCCCTGATTCAGGCAGGTGCCGAACCGGTACGCGGGGATTTTGCATATTTTGAAGACGCTGTACGCACTCATAATACAATGATTCGTTTTAATGACGGACAGACACCTCTCCATCTTGCCTCAATTCTTGGACACACAGGCGTTGTAAGTTACATTCTTAATGATAAAACCGTTGTACGCACATCTGATCTTTTGTCTGCACAGGATATCAGCGGTGCAACTCCACTGCACGAAGCTGTACGATACGGACAGGTTGATGTAGCAAAACTTCTGCTGGCAGGCGGTGCAAAGGTAGATGCACTGGATTCAATCGGTAAAACTCCGTTCCTTCTTATTATTCCAAAAGAAAAACAGTATGCAATGTACAACACACTTTTGCTGTACAATGCAAACGCTGCAGAAAAAGATATGTTTGGTGACACTGTTCTCCATGTTGCTACAATGGCAAAGGTTGGAACAGATGTACTCAATCTCCTGGTAAACCACGGTGCTCCTGTAAACGAACGCAACAAGCAGGGCGTAACTCCTCTTGCACTTGCGGTTGAACACAAAATTCTTGAACACGTTCAGTTTTATGCTCAGGCAGGAGCGGACATCAACGCAGAAGACATGCAGGGTAACACACCTCTCACTCGCGCTCTCGAAAGCGACAGTGACCAGATGCTCAAAACTCTCGTAACACCAAAAAATGTTCTTTCAAAAGACTCAAGCGGAAATACTCCACTGCACGTTGCAATCCTCAAGGACAGCCCTTTTGAATACATCAAATACCTTGTAGACAGCGGTGCTGATGTTAACGCACGCAACAAGAACGGAGATTCAATCCTTTATCTGGCAGTAACCAAAAATAAACGCGATGTAGGCGACCTTTTACTCAGCAAAAACGCAGACATCTTTGCAACCAACACAGAAAACAATTCACCGCTGCGTATCGCGCTGACACAGGGCGGCGAAGTTCAGGACTGGCTCATTACAAGCCAGACATTGAATACAACTGACGGAAGCGGAAACACACCTCTTCATTATGCGGCTGAATGGAAGCTCGACAACGCAATCATTGCTCTGATTCAGAAAGGTGCAAAGGTAAACGCAGTTAATTCAAACGGTGAATCTGCATTGTTCTCCGCAGTAAAGGCTGATTCACCATCAACAATCAATCTCCTCGTAGAAAACGGAATCATCACTGACAGCCGTTCAAACCTTACACGTGACCACCTCGGAAACACTCCGCTTCACTGCGCTGTACGCTGGAACGCTTTGCAGGCGGCACGTTCTGTAATTCAGCTCGGCTTTGACGTAAACGCACAGAACCTCAGCGGAAAAACTGCCCTGAGCGACACCTGCCGTTCCGGTAAAAAAGAAATGGCAATTCTTTTGATGCAGTACGGTGCAAACGTAAACGCTTCTGATGCAACAGGCCGCACCGTTTTGTGTGATGCAGTTCAGGCCGGTAACGAACAGATGACAGCACTTCTGCTTGCAAACGGTGCAAACCCGCAGATTCAGGAAATGAGCGGAAGAAACGCTTATCACGAAGCGGCACTTTCCGGCAATATAAATGTAATCAATTTGATCCGTAACGCAGGCGGAAACCCTCTGAGTCGCGACACTTACGGCGAAAGTCCATTCAGCCTCGTATTAAAATACGACGAAAAAGTTTTGCGCGCAGTTCTTGGCAACAATACAACCATCGTAGACTCTGACGGAAATACTCCGATTCATATTGCTGTTGATAAAAAGGTCAGCGAAAGCCAGCTCAAAATGCTTATCAATATGGGCTATCCTGTAAGCCAGCGCAACGGAAAGGGTATGACTCCGCTTAACAACGCTGTAAGTTCAAATCAGAAAAAACTTGCTCTTGTTCTACTTGAACGAGGTGCAGATCCGTTTATCGCAACTATCAACGGTGACAGCGCACTTACAAACGCATTCAAAAACGGCAATATCGAAATTCTGGATGCAATCGTAAAATATAATGCAACAAAGACAGACATGCAGGGAGATTCAATTCTTCATTATGCTGCACGTATCGCTTCTGAAGTTCAGGTACAGCATCTTTTGAGCCTTGGCCTTGACCGCGGTGCCAGAAACCTTTCGGGCGAAACACCTGCGCGCATGGCAGAACGCTGGAATAGACCAAAAATTGCAGAACTGTTAAAGTAAGGTAGAAGGAGACATAAAATGACACAAGCACTTACTTTGACAGAATCACAGACAAAGGCTTTTATGGTAAGAACCTATGCCTGGATGGCTTTTGCACTTTTTATCAGTGCTGCCGCTGCTTATTTTACAGCTCAGAATATGTTCGTTGCCGGAGCAGGCGGACGCATGGCATTATCTTCCTTTGGCCAGCTTTTGTTTGGCGGTAAGGGAACTGGTTTTATCGTTTTATGCGTGCTGGAAATTGCAATTGTTGTAATTCTTTCTGCAACAATCCGTAAAATCAGCGTGTGGGCCGCAACCGCATTCTTTATTCTGTATGCAGTTGTAAACGGACTTACACTTTCGAGTATTTTTGTGGTTTATAAAATCAGCTCGATTTTCAGCGCATTTTTGACGACTTCATTAACATTCCTTGCAATGTGTCTTTACGGTACAAAAACCAAAAAAGATCTGACTAAAGTAGGCCGTTACCTTGTAATGGCTTTGATGGGAATTATAATCGCTTCTGTAATTCAGTTTGTTCTCGGATGGATTACAGGTGCACCGCTTGCAATGATGGATCTGATTATCTCGGTTGCAACCGTAATCGTATTTACAGGACTTACAGCATGGGACAGCCAGAAAATTGTTCAGACTGCAGCCTATGCAAAAGATAATGACGACTACAAAAAAGTTGCAATTATCGGTGCTCTTGAACTTTACCTGGACTTTATCAACATCTTCCTTGCCCTTTTGCGCCTCTTCGGAAAAAGCAAGGATTAAGTTCTTTTTACCACGTTTTAATCAGCTACTTATAAAGTAAGAATATGGCCGGAATTTTATTGAATTCCGGCTTTTTTGTTTTTTTCCAGTCTTCTATTCTTTTTGTTACAATCATTTCGTCTGCAGTTGTGATTCCACGGGCAATGCAGAGTTTTGTCGAAGGTTTACAGGCTTTGATTATTGAATCAAACATCTTTTCGTTTCTGTACGGTGTTTCGATAAAAAGCTGTGTCTGGTCTTCTTTGTAAACTTTATTTTCGAGCGCTTTTAATTTATTCAGTCTTTCGTTTTCTTTTACAGGAAGGTAGCCGTTAAAGCAGAAATTCTGTCCGTTAAAGCCTGAGCCCATAATGGCCATTATCATTGAATTAGGTCCTACCAGTGGAACTATCTGATAACCCTTTATCTGTGCCAGTTCAACAGCGCGTGAACCCGGATCGCCAATACACGGGCAGCCCGCGTCTGAAATTACGCCCATGCTCTGTCCTTCTTTGAGCGGTTTGAGAATTCCGCTTAAATCTGCCTTTTCGTCAGTGTGTTCGCTGAGCTCGGTAAAAGTGCAGTCGTCGATTGGAAAGTTTTTGTCGAGGGAAATCAAAAAACGTACGGCGCATTTACGGCTTTCTACGATAAAGTGTCTAATCTGCATTACGATCGTACGGTTATATTCCGGGAGGACATTTTCCGGAGGAACATCTCCCATGGGGCATGGAATCAAATAAAGGGCAGTTTTCATGTATTCATTCTATCAAAAAGCCTTATTTTTGTGCTATACTGACAGTGTAGAATTCAATTCTGGAGACAATATGAAAATCTTAATCAGACCACACGATATTGGAAAGGGAAGTGCAGACTGGCTTGGAAAGACAGCAAATGAATGGGGCTTTGACGGTGTTCAGCTTGCCATTGCAAAGGCCGTTGAAGGTCAGAACGGAAATCCCGGCACTTTAACTCCACAGGTCATTTCAGAAATCAGACACGGTTTTAACGACCATAATGTAGAAATTCCTCTTCTTGGAGCTTACTTTAATCCTGTTCATTCAAATAAAGAAAAGGTTGAACTTGGAGCGGCCAAATACGCAGATCACCTTCGCCATGCAAAAGAATTCGGCGCATTCTGCGTTGCAAGCGAAACAGGCAGTTACAACGACGACAAGTGGACATACAATCCAAAAAACCAGACAGAAGAAGCCTTTAAGGAAGTTGTAAAAGTCTTTGCTCCCATGCCGAAAATTGCAGAAGAAAACGGTGTATGCATGGCTCTTGAAGGAGCCTGGGGCCACTGCATGTACTGTCCTGAGCAGTTAAAGCGTCTTGCCGACGAAATAGATCCGGGACAGAAAAATTTCCGCTTTATCGTTGATATTTACAATTACCTTTATATCGGAAACCACGAAGAGAGGGCAAAGATTTTTGAACAGTGTTTAAAACTCTTTCAGGGAAAAATCTTCGGCTTTCATATGAAAGACTACATTGTAAAAGACGGTAATCTTGAACTTGCACCTTTAGGTCAGGGCCTTATGGGCTGGAAAGACTTCCTTCCTGTCATCATGTCCGAATGCCCTGACGCAGCACTGGTTTTTGAAGGCGTTGTAAACGTTCCGGAAAGCCTTAAGTTTATCCGCTCAATTGTGGGATAAAAATCAGGGGAATAAAAGGTGAGAAAGTGCAGTGAATAAAAGGCTGCACTTTTTTTTATGAAACTAATTCACCCCTCATAGTTAACGACTCTGTTTTTACCCTGGGCCTTTGCCTTGTATAGGGAAATGTCAGCGTAACGGATTAAGTTTACAAGGTTGTCTTTGTTGGGCCTGAAGCGGGCTGTTCCTGCGCTCACAGTTACTCCAAAACGTTTGTGGATGTCGCTTTCCAGAAGTTTTTCCTTAATGCGCTGGTAAAGGCAGACAGCTTTTTCTGCAGTAGTTTCCGGCATAATGATTAAAAACTCTTCCCCGCCGTAACGGCAGAAAACGTCTTCTTCGCGGATAGTAGATTTGAAGATTGCGCTGATTTCAGAAAGAATTGTGTCGCCGACAACGTGGCCGTAGGTGTCGTTGATTTTCTTAAAGTCGTCAATATCAAGGATCATGACGGAAAAAGATTTTTCATAGCGGTTACAGCGGTTTATCTCCTTGCGGAGGTAAATGTCCATGTAACGTCTGTTAAAGGCTCCGGTAAGGCTGTCCTGCATTGCCATTTCTTCAGTTTCGCGGAGAACTTTAATTTCTACGAGAACAGGGGAGTTGATGACCTTGTTTGCGCCGGTAAAATAGTCAACAATTGCCAGGTAGAGGTTTACTTTTTTGCCGAGTTTGTTTTCAAGTTCTTCAAGAGTCTGGCAGATGTTTTTCCAGTGCTCTTTTGCCTCATGCTCAGAAAAATCAATGTCGATGTACTGGCTTAAAGAATCAGAATAGGTAAATTTTTCTTCCGGAATGTGTGCGTCAGACCTTGTGTTTATAAGGCCTAAAACTTTTTGTGCTAATTCATCCATTTTTGTATTCTCTCGAGAGAGATTATAACAGTCTGTTTAATTGAAGTTCAATACAAATTAAGGTCAGAAAGCGTCCTGAAGGGGAGATTTTTGTCTGAGAAAATAAATTATTTCCAAACTCTCCACAATAATAAGCCCTGCTCCCGAAGCGTTTTCCCATTCCGTCCTAATCTTTACAGGTTCTGCCGCCCCATGCTTTGGAATTGAGCCGTTCGTGCTCAAGTGTTTTTTCAAAATCTGCTTCGGGGCTGCAGTTCTCTTCTACCATGCGGGCTGTTTTTTCAAGGCGGCGAAGGCACTCGCTTTTGTCGTTATAGCCCATGCGGCTGTCTTCGATTGACTGTCCCAAAATGCGTATGCTTTCGTCGTAGATTTTTGTCGTAACGGGGAAGGGGTGTCCGTCCTTTCCGCCGTGTGCAAAAGAAAAGCGTGCCGGATCTGTAAAGCGTGAAGGTGTTCCATAGATTACTTCGCTTACAAGTGTAAGGCTCTGGAGGGTGCGCGGACCTAAGCCCGGAGTTAAAAGAAGGTTTTCAAAACTGTCAGTCTGGCTTTCGTAAGCGGTTGCAAGAACTGCACCAAGTCTCTTTAAGTCTATGTCTTCTGCCTTAACTTCGTGCCGTGAAGGCATAATGAGGTTTCTGTCGTTTTTTATTAAAATCTGAGTTCCCTGCCATTCCGGAACACCCGGGGCGTTGCGGGGTACCCCCGCAGATGGGGAAGCCGGAAATGAGGAGAGAAGCGACGAATTGCAGGCGGGGGGAAGGCTTTCCCCTTTATCTTCAAATAATTCCAGCTGCAGGCTGTCTCCCTGTCCCATTTTTTTGATTTCGTTTATGAGGCGGTCGGGGCGCTCGTTACTCAGGGATAAAATCTTTTCGCGTGTGGTAGAGGCGTTCAGGTCAGTGAGGTTTAAGATGAGTCCCTGGTTTTCGCCTGTAACGCCTGAATGCGGTTCTTCGACAAAGGAACGGAGGTTTTCTGAGGACCAGTGATAGCGGCGAGCAGTGCGGGTTTTTGTATTCATTCCCTGCTGCACGACAGTCCAGTCGCCTTCATCGCTCAAAATAAAATTGTGCTGGTATAGCTGGAATCCGTCCTGAACGGCTGTCCCGTCTACCTTTGCGGCAAGTTTTGAGCAGTTAATGAGTTTGTTTCCGTCCATACCCGTCATATCGGCTAAAATCTTGAGTTCATCGGGGGTACGCCTTGAATATTTTCCGCGTCCTCCGCAGACAACAATTCCAAGTTCATGTGCCCGGCGGTTGAGTCCGCGCTTTAAGGCATACATAACGCTTGTGGTAATTCCCGAAGAATGCCAGTCCATTCCAAGCACGCAGCCAAGGCTCTGGAACCACAGCGGATCACTTAAACGCACAAGGGCTTCTTTTTTTCCGTAATTCATCACAAGGGCTTCGATAATCTGGGTGCCGAGCGCCATCATTCTGTCAGCAAGCCATTTTGGCACAGTTCCTGTGTGAAGCGGTAGGTCAGCATATCCTGAACGTTTAATCATGGTTTTCATTATAGCAAAAATTAGTATAATAGCAAAATGCACAGAATTCTTTTTATTTGTCACGGAAATATCTGCCGCTCCCCGATGGCAGAAATGGTTTTTAAGCACCTGGTAAAAACGGCAGGAAGGGCAGACGACTTTTATATTGACAGTGCCGCAACAGATTACGACGAAATCGGAAACGGGATGCACCGCGGCACAAGACAGATTCTTGAAAAAAATCATATTCCATATACGGATCACCGCGCCCGCCTTGTAACACCTGACGATTACAACGACTTTGACCTTTTAATCATCATGGACAGCGAAAATGAGCGTCATCTTGAGCGCCGGGTGGGAAAGGACACGGAAGGTAAGGTTCATTATTTAATGGAATATGCAGGAAAGCATCGGGATGTGGCCGACCCCTGGTACACAGGCAACTTTGAAGAAACCTGGCGCGATGTGTGTGAAGGCTGTACGGCTCTGTTAGAAAGTCTTTAGGGCGTTCCGGCAGTAAACTGCCGTCCCGTGCTGCAGGGTTACGCTTACGTTTCATCGTTTGCAGGCAAACGACGCTCTGCGCCCTTACGCCCGGTAACGCTTTTTTAGAGAATCATTATTGAAGGATAACCTTAAGTCCAAGGCTTGAATTAATTTTCCAGTATCCGTAACCGCCGTCCTGTGCTGAAAGCGAGTCTCTGTCATCTTCGTCCCAGTCGTAGTAATCTTTACCTTTTGTCAGGTTAAAATAGTTAAAAAGGACGTTGAGTTTCAGAAACAGGTTTTTATTCAATTTATAGGAAGCGTTTGCAAATACATTATAGTTTTTTAAGCACGAATATATATAGCTTTTAAGAACATAGTTCCGTGCTAAATGCCTGTCTTTTGCCAGTACCAAGGTGAATGGAGAAATATCCAATCCAAACTCTAAAAAAAGTAATGAACTTAATGTTGTTTTTGCATAAAGGCCTGTAAAAAAGGCAGTTTTATGAGTTTTATAATCTATACCGGCAAGATGATATTTGCCGTCAGGGTAGTAGTGGGGCGAGTCTGTAGTTAAGTAATACCACCCGTGTCCGTTTCGCCCGTTAAAGGAATTATATTCGTATTGAATTTTTACTGCTGGTATCAATGAAAAAACGGAATTGAATTTATATTCAAATCCGAATGATGTTTCAATATTAAAGCCCAGATCTATCTTGCAGTCAAACTCTGAACTGGTAGTCAGTGAGCCGTCCGGATACCAGTCCTTATCAGTCATCTTTCCTTTATTGTAAGGAATGTCAAAAGTAAAAAGTGTATTAAAAATATAATTGTATTCTGGTTTTATAATCTTACATTCAGAACTGAGTCCTCCGTTCAATACATAAGCTTCCCTCCACTCAAGTCTTGAACATTGTTTGTCGCTGTCATTTCCTGAGTGATAAAAGGCTTCTGTTGTCTTAGCTTTTTTTACCCCAAGAATCGGTTCAATTGAAAAACTATAATCGATTGAAAAAAGGTTGAATGAGAAAAGAATCAAAATGCTAACTAAAAATAAAACTTTTTTCATAATGAATAATCAGGCAGGGATATAATCAGGACAAGCCCTTTAAAACAATAAAACCGATGCTCAATGCACCGGTTTTATATTAACTCATTGCAGAAAATTAGTCTTCTACAACGTCAGCATGAAGGTAGTCAGCTGGAACAGTCCATGTACCTTTCAAAGTACCTGTACCTGTTGCTTTGTTGGCTTTATACGTGGCAGAACATTTATCTGTTGATGGATATACGTTAGCATATGGACCGAATTTGTACTGAGAAAGAGAATTTGAATCAGATTCGTAGTCAATTTCGTAGATTGGAGTACCGAGGTTAACTTCTGAATAATCAGATGCTCCGGAAGCCTTGATCTTAAGTGCTCCTGTATCATCGTCTACATCATATGATGCAGTTGAATCTACTTTTACAAAATAGAGCTGGTATTTGTGTGCATAAGGTGCTGTTGTGTCAGTTGAATCAACAACTACATCGCGGAAGTAAACGCCTACATCATATCCGTTTGTTGTAGAAGCTTTGTCGCTAGGTACTGTTTCACCAAGTGAAACATATTCAACTTCTACTGCACCGTCATTATCACCTACACCAAAGTTGTTTCCCTGAAGGTTTGTTACGTTTGTGTATTTAGAAACATAGTAATCGCCTTTGTTTCTAACTCCGACAACAAAGAAGTCACTTGCTTTAGAGTTTGTTGCATTATCACGGAGACCAAAAACAAAGCCCATTACACCGTCACCATACTTGGTGCTTGAAGTTTTGTCAAAATGAATGTTAACAAGACCACCTGAGTGCTTGAAGTTTGTAGACTTGTATCCGCGGTGTATTAAATCAGCGTCTTCATTTGTGTGGTTGATTTCCCATGTACTAGAATTCTTTTCTGTAATCATGTTGTAAGGATCGTCTTCTTTAGCACATCCTGCAAAGAGACCAAGCATCGCAGCAGCGAAAAGGCTGCCAAGAAGAACTTTAGAAAGTTTCATAATTAAAAACTCCTCATTTTTTCTTTGATTTTCTAGTCCCGCATACGCCGGACGATTAAATAAATTGTAACCCATAAGTTTTATAATTTCTAGAATTTAATTTAAAAAATAATCTTTATTTATTTAACAAACAGGCCGCTCATTTTTGAGCGGCCTGTTACTGGTTTACGAATTAATTATTTTTCGTTTGTTGAACTTCCTGAGCTTGTGTGGATTTCAAAATTAATTTCATTGTTCTTCACAGAAACAATTTTAAGTGCACGGGTGATGATTGAGTTTGATTTGTCTGACTTTGTGTAAAGAAGCAAATCTTCACCTTCTTTAACGGCGAAGGTGCATTCAACCTTACCGTCGTTGAGGGTAAGTTCGTATGTTCCGTTTACTGATGGTGCAATTTTTGTAACCATAGAAACTTTTGCCTTTGATGTTTTACAAGGCAGGTAACTTACTTCCTCACCAACTTTTAAAGAAAATGCAAATGTCGGTAGTGCCAGTGCGGCTGCGATTGCCAGTGCGATAAATTTTTTCATTTTATGCCTCTCTGTAGTTGAAATATCAGTCCAGTATTAAAACTGAACATCCTAATTCTAACCTTAAAAAATCAAAAAACAATGAAGGTTACAGATTAAGAGAAATTTTTGTATTTTCTAACAATCTTTTTTATTTCCGTTCTCTCAGGTCTTCAATTTCTTTTTCGGAAAGCCCTGTATATTTTGCAATTTCCGGGGTAGGAAGGTTGTTTTTTATCATCATCAAAGTAACCTGCCGGATACCCTTTTCAAGTCCAGCCTTTGCACCTTCGGCTCTGCCTTCTGCGAGTCCTTCCGCTCTGCCTTCTGCGAGTCCTTCTACTCTGCCTTCGGCAAGTCCTTCGGCTCTTGCCTCTACTCTCGCTTCGGCCTTTGCTTCTTCAAGTTCTTCCCAGTACTGTTCTCTAAATGTCATAAACTGATTCCTCCATTCCAGGTTTTTCTTAGCAAGAAGAAGTTTTT
>JAEEGF011696034.1_pt1 | contig 22362 bp, 17 predicted proteins | sample 9134171 | NCBI WGS metagenome assembly JAEEGF01 (sample SAMN16246542, study PRJNA631951) | gut metagenome | biome: gut microbiome; feature: rumen; material: AP-attached | host: Bos | place: Iran: Karaj | collected 2018-10 | reverse complement strand
ATATTCTCTCCAGATTGTTTCAAAATCCTCCAGACCCACAGACTTATCAGCGATGCTTTGCCTTTCTTTAAGCGCTACAAGGGCTTCCTTTCTGACGATGATCTCATCAAGTCTTCGCATCTGCTCATTCACCTTTTTAAACAACTGATCGATCTCACCGCCAAACAGATCATACACAAGAGGGTTATTTAATATACCATCTTTAATATCCTGAAGCTCCTGGCTTCTTGTGCCATCTTTGTCATATTTGAGATTAAAATCATTTTTCTGGGCATTCTTTTCCTGACGTTTTTGTTCAGCCTTGGTCTCGGCATCTTTAAGATAGCTACTGATCTTCACATCAGCAGCATCATCCATATAGTCTATTGTTGAATTGTAAGCCTTCCTTACAGCATTCCATGTCTCTGATACAAACTCATCGTAAGCTTCATTTGTCGTAAATGCATTTTGCTTTTCATCATCAGTAAGTCCATTTTTTACTCTTGATGCATTTTCAATGTTATTATCTTTTTTATAGCCGTTAAACTGAGCATGCTTCTCCATAAAGCCCTTCATAATGGGCGCAAGCAAAATGATCCTGCTCCAGATAGCAGCTGCAAGATCAGGACTGGTATGATCTTCACTGTTCATGTCAAGATAGTTGGGATTACACTGTGTAAGGAAAACAAAGGAATTAAGCATATCAGTATATCTCTGCATCTTAAGCATGTTGGAAGCAAGGTATTTGTTGGTGAACATTTCCGGCTTGAGCTGGAACTTGATCAGCTTTTTGGCCAGTTCATTCATAACCTTGGTCCTGCCGCCATCCTTATTTTCCTGATACTGCTTCATGATCCTCTTATTGTACTCGGATCCGTCGTCCCTCTCCTCTTTGGTCTCAGTTCCGAGTAGTCCCACCTGCTTTCTCCAGAAGAGCACTTTTTTGGTCATGCTAAAGAAAGGACGAAGACCCTTATCCATCTCATCCTTCCTTGTTACTCCTGTATCGCCACGAAAATCATTTACCAGATCAAGGCCTCTTTGGTACAGGCCTTTCCAGGTTCCGGTGAGGGCTCCCATAAGCTTTCCGTGAGCCTTTATCTGCCTGTCATATATCTTTTTCCAATTCTGGACTTCTACTGGTTTAGTATCTTTACGTACATAGTTGCGATATACTCTTGCCAGATTATCTCTGGAATCAAAATAATCTCTGTGATAAGTGGCATACTTTTCCAAAGCTGCCATTTCACGAACAGTATTCTTACTATAGTGAAGATATTTCTTATCATCATCTCTGGCAGCATTTTCATATTCTCTTATTTTCTTTTTTTCATTCTTTCTGGACTTGTACCAGAAGCGTTCCCCCGGCTGCTCCTGCTTGTTAAAATCACCCTTTAACTGATCTGTGATCTTAACATTTTCAATCTCGGCAAGCTTTTCCCTGTAATTGGTTTCGTCATTGGCTTCCCAATTTTGATAGTAGCCGTCCATAAATCTTTGTTTATGCTCACGATAAGACTGTTTATTCCAGTCATCTTCCATAAACTTGTTATTGTTTTTAAGTTTTGAGTCTATTTGTTCTTTGGACATGTCCTGCTTTTCCAAAGAATCAAGAACTTTTTTCTGAGTTTCTAAAGATATTTTATTTTTCTCTTCTTCAGCTTTTTTCTGGGCTTCTAATTTTTGCTCATCGTTCTTAATAAGGTTTAAACTATCCATACTTTATGCTCCTTACTCTAAACTACATTATTTGAAGTTCCCGATCTTACTTTTTAGATCTCATATACGTATCTGCATGAAATATCAGTAGCGTCTTCAAATACATTTTCCATGATGACATCTGTAGAATTATCTGCAGACTGGATCAGTATTTTGGAATCTTTAGTGTATTTTTGTTTTAATAAAGCAGCGCTCTTTTCAAGCATATGCAAAAGTATTACCGGGGACTTATCCTTTGAATGAACAGCTGTCAGGATAAGATTGTTCTTCCCTGTAGTTTCAAACACCACATAGGATTCCATTATTCCGTTCTTTTCTATTCCCACGCTTACATCCCTGTCTATCCTCGGTGAAGAAAAGCCTCCAAGAGGAAGCATAGCCTCATTGTTTTCCGCATTGTTCTCAGTAAGTTTAAAAGTCTGGGGGGAGATTGCGGAAAAATCTATTCCTTCTCCTTCCTTTCCATAAAGCTTGGTGTTTTTCAGCTGCCCCACAGTAGTGAGGTAACAGTCATACTCTGGATCTGCACTCACAAAGCCGTAGTGTTCAAGGAAGTTTGCAAAATCTTCCTGCTCCTTGTCATAAATAAGAAATTCTACATTGAACTCCATGTTTTTTTTGCCAAAGAGCCTTTTGGTCTCATCCAAAAGGAATCTTCCACCGCCTTTACCCCTGTACTCAGGAGCTATATAGAAAGATGATATATTAAGCATGAAGTCATCGGGTCTGATGCAGATGGCGCCAGCTGCCAGATTCTTTCTTTTTTCAAGGTCATCAGCAACCAGTCCGATTGGTAAGATTTTAAGATCCTCACTAATGAATTTTGCATCATCCAATGAGATAAAGTTTTTAAAAAAACTGAGATTTTCTCTTGTTATTGTTGTAATCTTCATCTTGTACCACCTTCCGCAAACACTACAATAGTTTATACGTATCTATTTTAATACATGGCCCAGATGTTTATCATATTACTGAATTAAAATTAACGTTAATTTATACTTTTTTTATTTTTTCATAAGAAAAAACCCCGTACATAAATGTACGGGGTTCGATGATTTCTATGTATTAGTCAAAGCTGCCCATTAGTATCTTGGCTAGCTCTGAGTTCTTATCAAGAACGATTGTCTTATCGCCCACCATTGAAGCCTTTAGAGCATCAAGGCCTCTTAAATAACTGTAAAAGTCTGCCTTGTCCTCGGTGTCATAGGCCTGCGAAAGAGTCTCCATGTAGGATGCCTCTCCTTCTGCTTCTAATACAGCAGCGTCTTTCTGTGCCTGTGCCGTTACAATAGCGACCTGCTTGTCTGTCTGGTTGTGGATCTTCTGAGCCTCTGCCTCACCTTCAGCGGTATAGGAAGCTGCAATATTGTTTCTCTCAGAGATCATTCTGTCATAGACAGCCTGCTTGTTGTCATCTGGAAGGTCAAGTGCCTTTATCTGCGCCTGAACAATTGTGATGCCATATCCTGTCATGTCAGCCTCTGCCTCTTCTGTAATATGAGTAGTAAGCTGCTCTCCTCTTGCTTCAATAACTTCATCCTGAGTCATGGATGAAATGGCATTTTTAGTGGCGTTATAGACAGATGCTTCTATTCTCTCTTCAGCTCTTGCCTCAATGGCATTAAGAGTCTGAACGTACTTACGAGGGTCAGATACCTTCCATAAAACGTAAGTATCTGTGATCATGGACTTTTTGTCCTTGGTGATAACATCTGAAGCAGGGATATCATAAAGTACAACCTTGGCGCTTATGGACTGGGTATCATCCACAACAGGTACTTTAAAATGAAGCCCCGGCTCTTTCTCAATAGCAATGATCTTGCCAAATCTTCTTACTGTTACATATTCATTTTGATGAACTACATAAAATCCTGAGCTAACGACCATAACAGCTATCACTGCCAGGATGATCAATAATATTTTAAGGAAACTTCCTTTTTTCTGCTGTTCCATACGCTCCTCCCTTTAATTGTTAAATCCTTCAAGCGGCAGAAGCTGCTGGGTATTGCCATCAGTTACTATAACCTTAAGCTCAGGAAGGATATCTTCCATGGTCTCAAAGAAAAGTCTCTTTTTGGTGATATATGGCTGAAGCTTGTACTGCTCATACATCTCGTTAAATCTGGCTACCTGTCCCTGGGCCTCAGCAATCCTTGCTTCCTTTTTCGCCTCAGCATCCTGGACGATCTTGTCCGCATTGGCCTCAGCCTTTGGAAGTTCTTCGCTCTGGTACTTTTTGGCGTTGTTTACTGCAGTTTCTTTTCCCTGCTTGGCAGTCTCTACAGACTTAAAGGCCTGTACGATCTCCGCTGTTGGAGGCTCTGCGTCCTGTACAGAGAGGTTAACTACTGTAAGTCCAATCTGTTTGTCAGTAAGCTCCTTCTGGAGCTTTTCCTTTACCTCAGACTGGATCTGCCCCTTGGCTGTAGTAATAACATCATCAACAGGGTAGTTGACTACTGTATTTCTGATGCTGGCAAGAGCCATGTTCTTCATGATAAGATCTGGGTTTTCAGAGTTGTAATATGCAGCCACAGGATCGCTTACCTTGTATTCCAGGTAGAAGTCGATATCTACAAAGTTAAAGTCTGAAGTGATCATTATACCTTCATCTTCAACAGTAATGTTCTGACCATTCTGGATGGTATAACCTATTCCAATGCCATGGGTTGTCATATCAACCTTGTGTACACTCTGAACAAATGGAACCTTGAAATAAAGACCTGCAGTATCAACTCTAAGGACCTTGCCAAACATTGTAAGAATGGCCTGCTCCTGCTCCTTGACCTGATAGTAGCAGTTATTTACAAAGATAAGGGCAAAGATCACGATAAGACCAATAACGATGATCCTCTTACCCTTTTTGAATGAGCCTTCGGCTCTATTAAACTTGATTGTTTTCATCTGTTAAATATCCTTGCTATGGCATAAACCACAGAATATATATTATCGTAAAACTCAAACAGCACGTGGGCGGTAAGTGATATATAAATGTTCCTTGTTGCCACATATGCTATAGTAACTGGAAGAGCCATGAGCATCCACTCTGCTATTCCAAGAAGTCCATGGGCTCTTGAAAGAGCGCACAGAAGAAGACTCAGCAAAGTAAATGCAATAACCTTCTTTTTACTTCCAAACTTAATTAGCGCCTTTCTGTAAAAGAGCTCTTCTGCAACGGGCTTTATTACGATCATCATCAGTGCATAGATGATGGTTGGGAATAATTCATTGTGATAGATTATCTGTACTGTGCCATCCCTGACCCCAATGAACTTATAGGGTATGACCTGTACCTTTATATAATTTGCTATGTACAGTCCGGCAAAGGTAAGCGCCACCGGAATCCAAAAGGTCACTATGCGCCCAAAGTTCTTTTTAAGCTTTCGAAATGAGAACTGCTTGTAGAAATAATAAAAGTAGTACAAGATTCCCAGATAAAAAACAAAGAAAAGATACAGGGTATATTTAGGCCAGTGGATAGTCGTTATAATGAACAAAAGTTCCCATAATAATGGTATATATAAACGATTCAAGGCCGTATGTCTACTTATAAATGCTTATAGAATCTCATTTATTATATATTCGCTAACTATTTCGGTCAATCCGAATTTTCTGAAAGCTCTTCCCACTCATCGTAGAGGCTTGATAGTTTATCCTGAATATCTGTCTGTTCATCCGTCAGGGCGCGAAGCTTAGCAAGGTCCGTTCCAATGGCAGGGTCAGAGAGAGCATCTGTTATCTCCTGGTCTCTCTTTTCAAGCTTTGAAATCTCTTCCTCGCACTTTTTAAGGGCAGCTTCAAGCTTTCTTTTCTGAGCCTGGGCTTCCTTCTGGGCCTTCCAGTCCCCTGCACCGCCAGCTGTCTTTACAGGCTGCACTACTTCATCATCCTGAGCCTTTGTCTCTTCATACTTATAGCTTCCGCTTCCAAGAGTAGCTTTTTCTGCGCCGCTGTCAGCTCCTTCGCCAAATAGACGCTTTGTCCTGTCCTCTACATGTTCAAGATAGTAGTCGTAGTTACCGATGTACTCCACCATCTGTCCCCTTGTAAGATCAAGGATCCTATTAGCAGTCTTGTTTATAAAGTATCTGTCATGGCTCACATAAAGGACAGTTCCCTCATAGCCAGAAATCGCCGACTCAAGTATTTCCTTACTGGTTATATCAAGATGGTTTGTAGGCTCATCAAGGATAAGGAAATTAGCATCAGAAAGCATGAGCTTTGCAAGGGATACTCTTCCCTTCTCACCTCCGGAAAGATCTCCGATCCTCTTAAATACGTCATCTCCTGTGAAAAGAAATGCCGCAAGAGTATTCCTTATCTCAGTATTATTAAGAGTTGGATAGGCGTCGGATATCTCTTCAAAAAGAGTCTTCTCATCATGGAGAACATGGTGCTCCTGGTCATAGTAGCCAACATGTACCTTAACGCCCAAAGTCACCTTGCCTTCATCCATCTTTTCTATTCCATTTATTATCTTAAGGATAGTAGTCTTTCCGGTTCCATTGTCGCCAATGATGGCCACATGTTCACCCTTTTTGATATCAAACCCGATTCCGGAAAAGAGCTTTTCATCCCCAAAGGACTTGGACAGTCCCTCTACAGATAAAACATCGTTTCCGCTTTCGCATATAGGCTTTAAGCTTATCTTCATGCTGTCATCGATAGTTACCGGCTTATCTAAAACCTCTATCTTATCCAGCATCTTTTCTCTGCTCTCAGCTCTTTTTATGGACTTCTCCCTGTTAAAGGACTTAAGCTTTGCTATAACTTCTTCCTGGTGTTTTATCTCAGCCTGCTGCTTGATGTAGGCATTCCATTCTACGATTCGCTTTTGCTCTTTTTTTACAGCATAGTCGCTGTAATTGCCCATAAAGGTTGAAACTTTGCAGTTCTCAACCTCAACGACCTTGTCTGCGATCTTATCAAGAAAGTACCGATCGTGCGATACTATGATAACTGCACCCTTGTAGTTAAGAAGGTAGTTTTCAAGCCACCTTATGGAATTCATATCAAGGTGGTTTGTGGGCTCGTCAAGGATAATAAGGTCAGGACTCTGAAGAAGGAGCTTACCAAGAGCCACTCTGGTCTTCTGGCCTCCTGATAAGGTGTTTATCTTCTTGTCAAACTCCTCCTCTAAAAAGCCAAGTCCCTTAAGAACTCCATTTACCTCACTCTGCCAGGCGTAGCCAGACATTCTCTGGTACTGCTCGTTCATGCGGGTGTACTTATCAAGAAGCGCCTCAAGCTCTGCTCCCTCAAGGTGCTTCATGTCGTGCTCTGCCTGTCTTATGGCATCTTCAAGGTCGATAGCCTCTTTTTTAACTTCCTTAAGTTCATCGTAAACAGTGTTGTCCGTATCAACGTTCTGGTTCTGGGCAAGATATCCCCAGGTTATATCCTTGGAAAAAGTAACTTCTCCTTCGTCGGGAGTAAGCTCACCCACAATCATCTTGATAAGGGTAGTTTTACCTGCTCCGTTAATACCAACTACTGCTACTTTCTCATTTTTTTCCACATGAAAAGAGGCATCCCTAAGGATGTCCTTTCCATCAAAGCTTTTATTTATTCCGTGTACCGAAAGAATCATCACTAAACTCCAAAACTAAAATCTCTGCTTCAAAGTATAGCATATTCCTCAGCTATTGCATCTAAAAACTCTTCGCTGCCCATCTTTACAGGGTTAGGAAGCGATGTGATAAGAGCAAGATCTCCAGTCATACGACCAGACTCAATAACGCTAAGAGTTGCCTTTTCCATCTTGTCAGCCCATTCAACAAGGCCCTTTATGCCGTCAAGCTCTCCTCTCTTACGCAGAGCCCCTGTCCAGGCAAAGATTGTTGCTACAGGATTGGTGCTTGTAGGCTCTCCCTTAAGATACTTGTAGTAGTGCCTCTGAACTGTACCGTGAGCTGCCTCGTACTCATATACTCCAGTTGGTGATACAAGAACTGATGTCATCATGGCAAGAGAGCCAAATGCAGATGATACCATATCACTCATAACATCGCCGTCGTAGTTCTTGCAGGCCCAGATAAATCCGCCCTTTGACTTCATTACTCTTGCAACTGCATCGTCGATAAGTGTATAGAAGTAAGTGATACCAGCCTTTTCAAAATCGGCCTTGAACTCATTTTCATAAACTTCTTCAAAGATCTCTCTAAATCTTCTATCGTAGGTCTTTGAGATAGTATCCTTAGTTCCAAGCCACAGCTCTTTTTTCTCTGAAAGAGCGTACTTAAAGCAGGCTCTTGCAAAGCTTCTGATAGATGAATCCTTGTTGTGAACGCCCTGAATGATACCAGGCTCATCAAACTCGTGGATGGTCTGACGGATCTCTTTTCCATCCTCTCCTGTAAATAAAAGTTCTGCCTTGCCAGGTCCTGGAACTCTGATCTCAACGTTCTTATATACATCGCCGTAGGCATGTCTTGCAAGAGTTATAGGGCTTACCCAGGTTCTTACATTGGGTTCAATTCCCTTTACCATGATAGGAGTCCTGAACACCGTTCCGTCAAGGATTGCCCTGATCGTACCGTTGGGGCTCTTCCACATCTTTTTAAGGTTATACTCTTCTACTCGCTCGTTGTTAGGAGTGATTGTTGCACACTTTACAGCTACTCCGTACTTAAGTGTGGCGTTGGCACTGTCAATAGTAACCTGGTCGTCAGTCTCATCTCTGTGCTTAAGACCAAGATCGTAGTACTCGCTCTTTAGATCAATGTAAGGAAGAATAAGCTTGTCCTTGATCATCTGCCAAAGGACTCTTGTCATCTCATCTCCGTCCATCTCTACAATAGGGGTGGTCATTGTAACTTTACTCATTGCTCTTCTCCTTATAGTTTCATTTTTTCTTAGTCGAACATTTCTAAAAGTCCCTTGTCTACCATGTTCTCATAGGCATTTACCATATGCTGGTTGGCAAGTTCTTCAGCCTTGTCAGGATTCTTTTCCCTGATGGCTTCCATGATATATTTGTGTTCAACGTTAGATACAGCGCCTCTTCCACTTGAAAGAGTCTGCTGCCTTACGCGCCAGACATACTGATGATAATCCTTTAAAAGGTGCTCAAGCATCTTGGAGTTGCATGACTCGTAAAGGATAGTGTGGAATCTGTTATCAAGCTCAGCCATCTGCTCCATGTGGCCTCTGGCAGCGTGGAACTCTGCAAGGTAAATAACCTCTTCCATCTCCTCAAGCTGCTCATCTGTAATATTGTCACAGGCCCATCTTGCACACAGTCCCTCAAGTCTTGACCTTATCATGTAGATATCCTGTATATCCTTGGCCTTGATGCCTGTTACATACGCTCCCTTGTTTGGGATGATCTGAATGAGGCCTTCAAGCTCCAGTTGTCTGAATGCTTCTCGAACAGGAGTCCTTGATACTCCAAGTTCATTGCCGATGGCAACTTCTTTAAGTTCTTCGTGATCTTTATACTTGCCGTTTAGAATGTCTTCTCTTATCCTGTTGAAGACTCTGCCTCGCAGGGAGTACTTGTCTGTGACTTCCTGTTTTAAATCGCGATTTTCCATAGTATTTGTGGATTACTTTAAAGTAACCACTTCTCCTTCCTTAACAACGATGCCAAGCTCTTTTGATACTTCATCAATCTTGGCAACAAGCTCGCCGTCTGTCATTACAGTTACACGGCCATTTTCGTACTCTTTATCTACCCAGTCCTTGAGTTTTAAAACAAGCTCTGACTTCTTATCAAGAGCATGTTCTTCTCTAAGACCGTAGTGCACGTTGATCCAGTGAGCTATTCCAGCAAGGCCTGAAGTGTTGGAGACCGCACTTACAGGGGGCCTTCTTAGGAACTTTTCAGTATCAAAGATGTTGTAGATCTCCTCGTTTTTAAGAAGTCCGTCTGCGTGGATTCCAGCTCTTGTTACATTAAAGTTCTTACCAACAAATGGTGTGTTGGCAGGAACAGTAAATCCAATTTCCTTTTCGTAGTATTCAGCAAGGTCTGTGATGACCTGAGTGTTCATTCCGTTAAGGTGACCCTTAAGCTGGGCATACTCAAATACCATGGCTTCAAGAGGTGTGTTACCAGTCCTCTCACCAATTCCAAACAGTGATGTATTTACTGAAGCACAGCCATAAAGCCATGCTGTTGTTGAGTTGGTAACAGCCTTGTAGAAGTCATTGTGACCGTGCCACTCAATGAGTTCACTTGGAACTGAAGCATTGGTGTTGATGGCATAAATGATACCCTGCACACTTCTTGGGATAACAGCACCTGAGAAGTTGACGCCGTAGCCCATTGTGTCGCAGGCTCTTATCTTGATAGGGATCTTGTATTCCTCCTTGAGTTTCATAAGCTCAATGCAGAAAGGAACCACAAATCCGTAGATATCTGCTCTTGTAATGTCTTCAAGGTGGCACCTTGGACTTATGCCCTCCTCAAGACATGACCTGATGATACTAAGATAGTGCTCAAGTGCCTGCTTTCTGGTCATCTTGAGTTTTAAGAAAATATGATAATCAGAGCAGCTTACAAGAATACCGGTCTCTTTCATTCCGATCTCTTTTACCAGCTTAAAGTCCTCTTCACTGGCCCTTATCCAGCTGGTGACCTCAGGGAACTCATATCCCCTCTCCATGCACTTGTAGACTGCATCTCTGTCGCTCTTTGAGTATAAAAAGAATTCGCTCTGGCGGATCATTCCGTTGGGACCGCCAAGCTCATGGAACATATCGAATATCCTTACGATCTGTTCTGTGGTGTATGGTGCTCTGGACTGCTGTCCATCCCTGAATGTAGTATCCGTAATCCATATCTCTTTTGGCATGTTGTGAGGAACGATCCTGTCGTTAAAAGGAATCTTGGGAATTTCCTCGTATGGAAACATGTTTCTGAATACGTTAGGTTTGACAACGTCATCAAGAATATACATGTGCTCTTCGATCTTGAGCAGGTTATTCTTTTCATTCATTGTCACAGGTCGATTCTGAAAAGTAGTCTGATCACTCATAGTTAAGCCCCATTGCCTTTCTATTAACAAACTTTGGTATAATTGTATACAATCATACCAACACTGTCAAGGCGATAAAAAAAGCTCAGCCTACCGTCAAGTAAGCTGAGCTATCCTGAAGTTTCAAATATCAACGCCCATGCTAAGGCGAAGTGCCTTGGTATATCCCACATCACCAATGATGCTCTTTACCATAGATTGTATATATGATGAATTCATTCGAATTATCAGTAAGTCGTCAAGGAGCTTTGATTTTTTTACCTTATCTGCAACAAAACTAATAAGGCCTTTCGTTTCGTAGGCAGTTTTTCCATCTATCAAGACCGGATAATGGTTATGTCCTGAAGATACAAAAAGCAGTGCGCCGCCCATCTCTCCATCTTCCATCCAGACACAGGAAAGCGAAGGATCTATGTAGCTACTGCATTTTATGCCTGGAGCCAGGGAATGCACATGTTTAGAGTTTTCAAGATAATCATTAAGAGCACTTATCTCGTTAGGAGACAGATCTTTAACAGGTTTTATGTACTCAGGATCACCATCCCTGGGAATCTTGCCATAGGTCACTGCTTCTGGAAATGTAAGTCTGTACTCGCCTTTGTCGGGCTTTTTTACATCAAACTGGCAATAATCAAAATATTCTGCCGCGCTTTTTACATCTTCTCTGATCCTGGCCTGTACTTCAGATAGCCCAAGGCCTTCAGCCGCTGTGATCGCAGCTTCCAAAAAGGCATCTCCAACCCCAAGATTTCGAAAGTCCGGGTCAGTTGCCATCCATTCAATTACAAGTGCTTCACCAGTTACTGTCGCCACAAATAGTCCCACTGGTCTATTCTCTTTTTCGCCACTTCCATCGTCCAAAGCTCCCAGTGCATATGATCCCGGGAGAACGCAAAGGTCCAGGCAGTCATATGGATCAAATATCCTAAAGCTGTTAAAATCTTCCGGAAGTACCCGGACTATCATAATTCCATCAGGTGTTCTCATTATTTTTCTCCTTTAAGGTCAGGGCCTATGGAGTCACCAAGAGATTTTATCAGCATCACTCGCCTGTAAATATCTTTTAGTTCTTTATCATCACTGGTTTTTTTCATCTTGTTTACGGCCTTATCCTTATTATTTTCTGTATACGCCTCTTCGAGCTTGTCGATCCTTTCCTGCAGCTCTTCCTCTGTCATTGAGAACATAAGGTCAATATCAAGTTCAGCTTTTTTATAAGCTTCAAAATGCCTTGTAATGACCTGGGCAAGTTCTATCTTCATTGCCAGTGCCCTGGTCTTTATCATGACCTCATCCAGCTTTTTAAGATCACTTTCCTTGTACTTGCAATCATTTGGATGATCCTTTACCTGATCCTTATAAAACTTAAGCCCGTCCTTTAATTCAGACATCATTAGGGATATATTGCAGTACTCTTTGTATTTTGGTCCCATGAGTTCTTTCATGGATACATTCCGCAATTTGTCCGCATCAATACTAAGTGCTTTATTTAATACTGTCTCTGCAGACTTTATAACATCCTTTCTCTCACTATCTGTAAGATTTTCATGCAGTTCGGCAAGCAACATATTTTTGTAAAAAGAAGGCATATCTTCTTTTTTACAACTTCAAGTCCAATCATTGCCGTAGTGAAAGCTACTGAAAATCTCACATTTTCTGCTCCAGCAGTACTAGAGCCTCTTTTCTTAAGGATATCTTTATTCTCCTTATTAGCATGATCCAGAATTTCCTTACGGACTGCGTTATACTCCTCCATCCCAGGCTTTGTGTATTCCTTGCTAAGTTTTCCAATCTCTTTATCAGGACGTATAAGCTTATTCTTATCTGCCAGTAACACATCGGACTGATCTACCCGAAGCTGCCTTGCGATGATCTTTTTCTTTTCAGTATTTAGCTTATCATAGTGTTTTTGATAGTCATCCAAATACACATTATAGTTTTCTTCTATACTTTCCTTTTTTGTTTGCCTATATTCTTCAAGATCATCTGAAGTGTTTTTTTCATCAGGAAGTTCAACGTTCCATTTCTCCTGACCAAGTTTTAGATTTATAGTAACAGGAATAGTCATAAGAGATCCCGTGAGTATACTGCACATATCTACAAAAGGCATGAGCTCAGGTATTGCCTTTTTTGCCTCATCCATCTCCGGCTGAAACATCCTTTCAAATTTGTCAAATGAAAGAGCAAGTGACGCAAGTGTTTTGGCTGTGAAAGGATCCTCTAGTACAAATCGTCTTAAAACTTCAGGGTTTGATGCTATCTCTGAAGGAGAAGGCATTGGAATCTTTGTCATATCCCTTATAAAGCTTGCAAAGGTTGTAACAAGAGCTCTTCTTGCCTTCTTTTCTTCTGCCACAGCTTCTGATGGCTTAAGCTTTGATTTGGGATCCTTAGCATCAAGGAAGCGTTTCCATGCGGCCTTCATCTTATCATTGTGAAGTGCCTTTCGCTTTTCTTCTTCATTGATAGGATTTCCCTTTGCATCTTTTTTAATGTAATAAATTCCACATGTCGCAAGTCTGGAAGCATCACCATCGTCAACTAACTTAAGGCCAACTACTCTTTCCAGAATTTTCTCAAGATCATTAAGCTGATCATTGCACAGCTTTGATGCTTCCTGGATAAGGATCGCATCTCTGGTAATAGAAGGGTCTTTTGCCCTTGCCTCTTTTAGTTTTTTATCAATAAACTCTGGAGTTAAAACCTGCTCCTTTAGTTTTTGCATTGCATCGGCATTTTGTGCCTGATGATATTGCCTTTGATAATCTTCTCTGATCCTTCTCTTTTGAATCAGCTGGTCTTTATACTGCTCAGGACTATGTTTATTAACAAATTCAATTTCCTTTACTTCAGATACGCTTAGGAATTTAAAATTGTTCATAGCATCTATGTTATAAGGTTCCTGCTTAAGTTCAGTTTTTAAATGATCACTTAGGCAATAAAGCATATCCAGTTTCAAATACAAGGAGGGATCCTTTTGCATTATCTCCTTGTACATTTCTGGCTCATCCTCCCGCAGATTATCCAGTCCAATTGGGTGCTGCATTATCTGGTAGTAAAGGAAAGGATTTTCCTTAACAAGATTAAAAGCTCCTTTTTTTCTGATCTCTTCAGGAGTAGGCACAGGTATAGAAAGAATTCTCTTTATGCCCTCCTCCATCATCTTTTTCTTAACTTCCTTATCGGCTCCCTTAATAAAGCACTCCATCCATTTTTTATTCCACTCGTGCTTTTGTTTTTCTTCTTCATTCAGAGGTTCGCCATCTTTATTAAACTTTGGGACATAACAAAGACACCCAACTTCGCGGCCCATATTGCCGTCAAACCTGCCTTCAGAAAGTCCTTTTGATTTTTCGATCCGCGTCTGTATTTCTGCAATATCCGGATGATATGATCTATATTTCGACTTACTTGCCTGTTCCAGAGCAAGCTGCATTTCTGCAATTTCAGGTGTTGTTTTTACTCCTTCCTTAGTTCTATTATCAGCAAGCTCCTTCGCTTCTTTCGCTATACCGTTGGCAAGCTGCCACTCTTCATATTCCGTGTTTTGCTGATGTGCTCTCTTTTTTAGGATTTTATGTAAAAGAGCTGCATCATCTTCTGAATAGGTTTCTTCTTTTGTTAGTGTTAACAGGTCCTCAAAATCACTTATATTTCCGTCACAAGATTCCTTCATACCCTGTATCTGTTCCTGGGTTGAATTGGGATCATTTTTCAGTTTATCAAGGCTCGCCTCAGCATCATGAGTATAAGGAAGCGCCTTGCCATTCTTAAGATCAAGATGAGCATGCATACCTAATAAACTATTTATTATGGCAGAATAACTTCCATGGATAGTTGTAATAAACTTATCCAAAGGATGGTTTTTCATATATTCATCAACAATATCATCCCCAACAAATTGCCTTATTCCTACCCATTGTCCAGCCCCATGAATCAGAAAGCTAAATGTACTTGGATCTTTTAACATTAGCTGTTCAAGACTATATGGATCTTTTTTTATCTGTTCTACAGAAGGAAAGTCAAATTTTTTTACAAACTCATGAAAGCGCTCCATATGCAGCTCAAATAGCTTTAGCTTCTTATCCTTCAGGGTCTTTGCCTTTTCTTTATCATTTGGGGCGTTTTTTACAGCAGCCTGCGCATCTAAGTAATCATCACAGATTTTTTCCCAGGCCGCATTCTTTTGCGCTTTTTCTTCTTCTTTCTTGTTTATTGGTTTACCTGTCTTATTTCTCTTTACGTAATATATATCACCAGCAAATATCCTGGTTGCATCCCCTGTGTCACAAACGCCGAGTTCTTTTCCTTTTGCAGCAAGACGCTTTGCAATTCCTACTTCTTTATTGATGATAGGTGGCAGACCTTCACTGCCCTTAACATCTATCTTATATAGAAGGCTGACAATCAGAGCTTTATCTTTATCTTTATCCTTGACCATATGATTGGACTTTTTAAATTCTTCAAAATCCTTATCAAATCCTATTTCCTTGGCGACCTCATCTCTCCATTGTTGTTCCTGCCTGGCATTTTCTTCCTCATCGATCTTTTCTTGTAATTCCTTAACTCTCTCACTCTCTATAAGCTCATAGGGAGACTTGATCTTTGTAAGGTCAACAAAGCCCTCTTTGACAAGGCTTACTCCACGTTCAAATAAGTCCTTCTCTTTAGTTAGCTTATCCAAGGTATCCTGAACTCTTTTCTTTCTGCGGATACCGGCAGAGAACCAGGGGTTTTTATTATCCACATAATACTTACAGGCATCAATTGCTTTGGCATATAGATTATTGATATTATCAAGTGTCTTATCATTCATGTACTCTTCTGTCTGAAGGGTCGTTTCAAGGGCTTCTAAAGTTTTTTTAACTTTTGCCATCTCCTTGCTGTCAGAGGTGATGCTCTTTTCATCATTAAGCAAAAGAAATGACTGTCTCCTTGCAAGGTTAAGCTCAAGGTTTGTCCTTTCGCTTGCGGAGATGGTCACATCTTTTGTTGAAGGTATTTCCAGCATGCGCTGGATAAGCTCAGCATTTTGGGTGACCGCCTCGATATCATAGCGATCTGACTTCATAAACTCCTTATTATCTACGCCTTTAAAGGAAGTAGCATAAAACCTCTCTTCACCCTTAAGGAGATAATTTATAGTGAGCTTTTCTGCATCAGTTAATTTTTTCTGTTGATATTCTTCTGGCATGATTTAGTTTCCTTTCGGCCCTTTATACTCAACAACCATCATTGTAAGATCATCAAACTGAGGTGCATCTTTTACAAAATCATCCACTTCTTTCCTAATGTCCTTAAGAAGTGTTTCGTTGTCATCACCGCGATATTTTTCAATGATTTCAAACATTCTGGGCTCTTCAAGCCTCTTTTCTTCAGCATTTGTTGCTTCCGGAAGCCCATCCGTATATACAAAGATCTTATCTCCGGGTGCAAGGGTGTAATACTCATCCTTTTGCTCAAGCCCTTCCATGATCCCCAGCACAACACCGTGTTCTTTTTTTATAAGCTCACACTCACCGTTTGCTTTTATAAATACCGGTTTTTCATGACCTGCATTGGCTTCGATAAGTTCTCCCGTAGTAAGGTTAAGAATAGCAAGCCACACCGTCACAAACATCATTGCGCTGTTACTTTCATAAAGAGTGTTGTTGGCATCGTAAAGGATATGAGATGGGGTCCCTCCTCTTCTTGCTCTTTCTCTTATCACAGTCATTGATATAGCCATGAAAAGAGCTGCTGGTACGCCTTTCCCGGATACATCTGCAATAACAAGACCAAGGTGCTCATCATCAATAAGGAATGCATCATAGAAATCTCCCCCAACCTCTTTTGCGGGATCCATGGACGCGTAGATATCAAAATCATCTCTGCCTGGGAACATAGGAAAAGTGGCCTTTAGCATGCTGCTCTGTATCTTCCCTGCGAGATTCATCTCAGCAGCTGCCCTTTCTTTCTCAGCAGTCATATCCCTGATCCGTTTCATGGTACTATTTATGTCTGCTTCCATATCTGACAAAGACCTGTATAGAGTTTCTATCTCATCGTTTGTATCAATGTGAAGGTTTTCAAAGAAAGACTTCTCATCTTCCAAAGCTGTTTTATCTCTTTTTGTATATTCCTCTGCCGCATAAGCCAGAGAGTTTATAGGATTTATGATCCTCTTTTTCAAAAGCCTGCTTATTCTGTAGGCCATAAATGCAACAAATGCCACGAATACAATTATATAAATAATTGCTGAGCCTATGAGCCTGTTAAAGAAGTCTGTGATGTCTACATCGCAGGTGCAATATCCAAGGAAATCTCCCGCACTGTCAAATACCTTGATGTAATTTGTGGCTATCCAGCCGTTTAATTCTCCGTGTCCCACGTGAAGGATCACATTAGATGATGCCACCCTCTCCATTTCCTCAGGGGTGTCTATGTCCGTATCCTCAGTTGAAAGCCACTGTCCTGGAACATAGGCATCTTCAAGTTCATATCCGTCAATAACAAAAACAGCCCTCTGTCTCTCCACATCAGGAAAGAAAAGGGCAATGCTATCCAGGTGATTTTTCTCTCTGCAAAGGACAATAATATCCCTGGCATTCCAAAAATCATCATCAATTATGTCAGCAAAATGGTAAATGTATTCATCAGAAAACTGATCTTCTACGCCTGATGGAACACTTTCATATTTTTGCCTTGTTTTTTCATATACTTTTTCAAGGTAAGACGTGCCAATAAGAGAGACCGCATACTCCATATTGTGTGCTGTCTCTCTCTTGTAGCTCTTCATTGTCGTAAAGAAATTATTTATAAGAGTTACCGCCCCTATTACCAATATCAGTGCTATTGAAAAGAATAATATGGAATTAAAGGCGACAACCTGAAGCGATACCCTGTCTTTTTTCAAAACTTCTCTCTCCTTTTGTTACCGCTTCTTTCATTTTGCATGCAATATTATTTGAAGCCGCCGAGCCTTCCGCCTCTTGATCTTCCAAAGCCGTCCTGCCATTCATCGTCTGATGAACTTTGATCATCACGTTCATAGCCATCCAAAATCTTATTAACCGCAGCTCTGGCTTCTTCCTGGGACATACCACCTGCAACTGTGTTAAGCTCATCATCACTGACTTTGTTTTTAGGATCCAAACTATCAAATCTTGCATCTGTCATAGACTATACCTCCTTTTGTAATGTATACGAACAAAGAAAGGTTTTGGCAAAAGATCATTTTATGTTAAATAAAGCCGCAAATCCTGTCTCATTGAAGATTGCCATTACATCACGAGGAACGTTTCTAACTGTTAACTCTCCGCCTTTTTTGATCATTTCCTGCTTAGCAACAAGGATGGCACGAAGCCCTGCACTAGTAAGATATTCAAGATCCTTAAAATCAAAGTTTATCTCACTTACGCCTGCATAATTTTCCTCAAGTACCTTCTCAAGGTCCGGAGTAGTCTGGGAATCAAGGATGCCCTCCATTGCAATTGTTATAGCTTCTCCACTAATGTCAGTCCTGATATTAAGCATTGCTTCCTCCTATCTTCTTTTTCATTCTAAGCACATTTCTTTCGTCTATATATTCGTAGCTGATCTCATCCATGGCATTTTTCACCATAAAGATGCCAAGACCTCCGACTTTTCTTTTCTCTACAGGGATATTCACATCCGGATCATCATTTTTTAGGGGATCAAAAGCCCTGCCGTCATCAGAAAACACAAGCTCAACGGTATGCTTCTCTTCATCTGTATCCACAGCAACGATAACTGTCCCCTTTTTGTCGTCCACATAGGCATAATCTGCGATATTGCCAAATATCTCATCGATGACCATGTGAAAGGGAAGAATGTCCTTGCGATCGCACCAGTCTTTTGCTTCCAGCTCACCAATTACAAAATCAAGAACGGTCTGCATGTTCTTACGATCTGCATCTACTTTGATCTGTTTCATAGGCATACAACCCTATTGCTCTTTACGGCTTCCAGCATACACAGGTCGCCCAAAACCTCTTGGAAACAGTTTTTCTGCCAAAAGAAACGCTGCATGATTGTGTCTGTCCACAATAACACTGATATTCTCATCAAAGAGTTCTTTCATGGACATTACTGAGTAAAATAAAAGATGCATAAGAATAACTGATGTTTCCTTTTGGGAATTTGACAGTGCACGCATCATCTTAAGCTGAAGCTTTCCAGAAGGGGTTCTATGGTACAACAGAATACCCTTCACCGTACCTTTGTCTTCGTAATAGCAGGAAATATCCTTATCGAAATAATCCATTGAAAGCTGAGCCAGATCTTCACATACGCCCCTTTGTCCCAAAGAATCCAGTTTTGCTATGACCTTTCGGTAGTCCCTAAGAAGCATGTCCCTAAGTTCATGGACATTATCTGATCTGCTCCGGCCTTTTTGGAAAATTGGCATTGCCAGGATTTCAGAGAGTCTTACTGATACATCATCCCCCTCTTTTAGCATCATATCAAAGCCCTGACCAATTAAAATATTCATCATCTCAAGGGTCTCGTTGCTGGCAGGGATCATGATCGTTGAGGTTTTAACGTTGTCCTCAGATATCATATCCTTGTACTTTGCAAGAAGCACCTCTACTTCTCCCTCATCAAACGCCTCAAAATATCGGATCAGACTTTCAACATTCTTACCTGATTCGATATTTTTAAGTTCCCATATCATATATCCTAAAGGAGTATCTTCATCATTATCCTTAAGCACTATACCGCGATAAAAAGCTCGTTCGATATTTTCAGCCACATCTTCTGTCAGATAGTCTTTGTATTCATCAATATTAAAATCATTAAGTTCTTCAGTATACATACTTTCCTCCTTATACGGAGTTGTCAGAATTTACTCTTTCTACTAAAGAAGTTCTTAAGTTCTTCTATTGGTTCAGGCTTTGCGAAATGATACCCTTGAATGAAGTCAAATCCCTTATCCACAGAAAACTGCTCCTGGGACTCATCTTCAACACCCTCAACCAAAGTAACAAAACCGTTCTTTTTAAACACCTCGATCATGTAGGTTAAGATGTCATCCATCCTGTTGTCATCAAGAGACTTGTAAAGAAGTGTCTTATCAAACTTGATGGTCTTAACAGGACAGTTGATCACCCTCTCAAGTGATGAGTAACCTGTTCCAAAGTCATCCAAATAGAGCTGGATTCCTTCCTTGTCGAGAATCTCCATGTTTCTCTGGGCCATGTCGTAATTTTCAAACATAGCTGTCTCTGTGATCTCCATACGAATCTTTCCCATATCTATGTCGTACTTTTCGATAATGTCCAAAAAGTCCTGATACATTGTAGGGTTAGACAGCTCTTTTGACGAAATATTGACCGAGATTGCATCAAAATCATAGAACTCAGAAAGCTGTTCTATGGCCTTGCAGACCTTGTTTATCATGATGCAGGAAAGCATATGTATGCATCCTGACTGCTCAGCGATAGGTATGAATTTATCAGGAGTAATGATACTGTCTCCGATCTTAAGGCGCATAAGGGACTCAGCGACCCTGAATGACTCTTTTTCAACGCTATATATTGGCTGGGCGTAAACAAGCACCCTGTCGTCATCTTCATTTTGAGAATTTCTGATATCCTTAAGGGCTTTGCTGATCCTGTAATATTCTTCAAACTCCTCAAGGTCTTCTCTGGTGGTGGTGTAAAAATAACTGTTGTTCATGTCCACAAATCTCTTGGAAATGTAGTCATAGAACTGCCTAACCTTCACTGGATCATCCAGCTCATTATATACTTCTCCAAAGATCATCATGTAGTTAAAGGGCATGTATATCTCAGCCTTTAACCAGTCAAAGATTCCTCTTATCTGGTTGACGTAGTTTCTGGCTTCTTTGTCACTGCACCTTTCAATCACATCCACATACCTGTCCTCAGCTCCCTGGAACATTCTGATCTTGGGACTTATAGCTTCAACAGACCTGCAGGCCTTGATGCCCTTAATGGCTAAATTCATGCTTTCATCTACCAAATTGTCGCTACTAGGGAAAATGAAGTACACATACAAAATATGGAATTTCTTTTTGCCACAAATTTTACTGATGTACTGATTAAGTGCATTTATGCCCTGACAGCCTGATGTCTCATCATAAACTTCTGCATGGAATAAAAGGTATGCAAACATAAATACAAGGGAGTATGAAAGCGATGTAAATACCACATGCCTTGGAAGCAGCAATATCTGCGTAACTAAAAGAACTATCTCAAATGGTACTACAATGCATACTGTTCGCCATACAATCCTTGAAATATCTTTTCTGTTGGTAACTGATGCATAAAAACAGATGATAGAGCAGACAATACCTGCAAAAGAATAGAATCTTATAAAATGCGACAGATCTATGCCATTAACCTGCATGATATAGATCCTGCCAGAGGCAATCTCAATTATGGCGCCAATGGTGTACAAAAGAGCCAACACCATGTACATAAGGAAAAACTCTTTTCGCTGTCCACGTCTGTGAATGGACATCATATCCACATAGGAAAATATAAGAAACAAGACTGCATTATATGCAATGAGAAAGCCTAGGATCAATGCCATGAATAAATACCTGTTGTACAGGTTTTCAGGATCATTGGCAACATTTAAGATAATGATCTGCAGTGCAGACGAAAGAATAGACCAAAAAAGACCTGCTATGACATAGCGGAACACAAAAGTCTTCCTTGGTTTTGAATAAAAAATAGTAACCAGCGCAAGAATACTGATCATTATGCTGGCATACTCACCTGTATAATTATAGTGGATAAAAGTATCTGTCAACATACTTTCATGTTATCACAAAAGCGTTTATTCATATATTAAATCAATATAAACTTTTTTAACGTTAGCTGGAAAATGAGTTTATAAATAAAACTCCTCCAGGGTCTGCGCCCTGAAGGAGTTTCTATAATAGTTTACATTATTCCTCTGCGTTTGCAGCGGCAACCTTATCAGCTCTATCAGCAACCTCTTTTGCCTGGATATCAGAAGGAGCCTGCTCATATCTTGCAAACTCATACTCAAAATCACCAGCTCCACCAGTCATTGAACGAAGCTGTGTGCAATATCCAAACAGTTCCATCATAGGAACCTCAGCTTCGATGACCTGCTTACCAGTAAGAGAAGGATTCATTCCAAGAACTCGTCCTCTTCTCTTATTGAGATCACCCATTACATCACCTGTAAAGCTATCAGGCACTGTAACCTTTAAGGATACTATAGGCTCAAGGAGCACTGGGCTTGCATCCATAAAGCCCTTCTTGAAGGCTCCAGATGCAGCAACCTTGAATGCCATTTCGGAAGAATCTACCGGATGATAAGATCCATCGTAAAGAACTGCCTTAACACCTACTACAGGGTAAGCAGCAAGAGGACCTCTTTGAACTGACTCCGCAAGTCCCTTTTCAACAGCTGGGAAGTAGTTCTTAGGAACTGCTCCACCAACAACTTCCTGCTCAAATACGTAAGGTGTCGTCTCTTCTCCTGAAGGCTCAAAGCGCATCTTAACGTGTCCGTACTGGCCATGTCCACCGGTCTGCTTTTTATACTTGTACTCAACGTCAGATTTCTTTCGGATAGTCTCTCTAAATGCAACCTTTGGCTTGGTGAGGTCGATGTTAACCTTGTAAATATTAGCAAGCTTACTCTGTACAACCTCAAGGTGCATATCACCCATACCATA
>JAEEGF012274859.1_pt1 | contig 22375 bp, 17 predicted proteins | sample 9134171 | NCBI WGS metagenome assembly JAEEGF01 (sample SAMN16246542, study PRJNA631951) | gut metagenome | biome: gut microbiome; feature: rumen; material: AP-attached | host: Bos | place: Iran: Karaj | collected 2018-10 | reverse complement strand
GCTCAGCATTCTCAGGACTGGACAACGCTCTGCGCCGTAATTCCCGGACTCAAGTGCGTATCCCCCGTAACCACGTATGATGCAAAGGGTCTTATGAATGCTGCTCTTGCAGGAACAGACCCCGTTATATTCTTCGAAAGCCAGAGAGTATACGATGTAGGCGAACAGTTCCACGAAGGCGGAGTACCCGAGGGCTACTATGAAGTTGAGATCGGCGAACCCGACATTAAAAAGCAGGGTAGTGATATCACGATCCTTACCGTTGGTTCAACACTTTATACAGCGCTTAAAGCGGCAAAGGAACTCGAAGAAAAATATAACATTTCTGCAGAAGTTATCGATGCTCGCACGATAGTACCGTTCAATTACGATAAAGTAATCGAAAGTGTTAAGAAAACAGGCAAGATCCTTCTTGCTTCCGATGCTGTAGACCGCGGCTCCGTTCTTAAAACAATGGCAGCCAATATTTCAGAGCTTGCCTTCGATTATCTTGATGCTCCCCCGGTAGTAATCGGTTCTCGCAACTGGATCACTCCCGCATTCGAGCTTGAAAAACACTTCTTCCCGCAGCCTGATTGGATTATCGATGCAATTCATGAGCGCATAATGCCTATTCAGGGTTATGTTCCTGTTCGCAACTTTACAGACGGCGAACGTCTCCGTCGCGAAAAACTCGGAGTTTGATTTATACTCAACAACGGCAGCGGGATACCCGCTGCCGTCTTTAAATTCGCACATTTTTTTGAACATTTCTATACGATATTGATTTATTTATAAAAATATGCTATAATTTTATAGTTCGCTGACTGCGAATAATATTAGTCAGACTACGCACACGCGGTATATCCGACGAGGTGCGGAAAATATGTTTTTCCGTTGCCGGTTCAGCTGCGTGGTGGTAACAACTGAAAAAAAGGAGCAAAAAAAATGGCAGTAGTATCCATGAAACAGCTTCTTGAAGCCGGTGTCCATTTCGGACATCACACAAGAAGATGGAACCCCAAGATGGCCGAGTATATTTTCACCGAAAGAAACGGCGTTTATATCATCGACCTTCAGAAAACCGTAAAGAAAATCGAAGAAGCTTATGACTTTGTTCGTCAGCTCGCAGAAGACGGTGAAACCGTTCTTTTTGTAGGAACAAAGAAACAGGCTCAGGACTCTATCCGTGAAGAAGCGGAAAGAGTAGGCATGTATTACGTCAACGCAAGATGGCTCGGCGGCATGCTCACAAACTTTACCACGATCAAGACACGTATCGACCGTCTTGCTCAGCTTCGCAAGATGGAGGAAGACGGCACTTTCGATCTTCTTCCCAAAAAAGAAGTTATCAAGCTCAACCTCGAGATCGAACGTCTTGAAAAATATCTCGGCGGTATTAAAGACATGAAAAAACTTCCCGGCGCGCTTTTCATCGTTGACCCGCGCAAGGAACGCAATGCAGTAGCAGAAGCCAGAAAGCTCAACATTCCCATCGTTGCAATTGTTGATACAAACTGCGATCCCGATGAGATCGATTATCCTATTCCCGGCAACGACGATGCTATTCGCGGCGTACGTCTTATCTCCGCTACGATCGCAAATGCGATTCTCGAAGGTAAACAGGGCGAACAGCTTTCAGACAGCGCAGAAGATGCTGCTCCCGCTGAAGAAGAAGCAGCTGACGAAGAATAATACAAGGAGGAAAGTAAAATGGCAGTAAATATTACAGCTAAAGAAGTTCAGGCTCTCAGAGAGAGAACCGGCGTAGGCATGATGAAATGCAAAGAAGCTCTTATCGCAACAGACGGCGATATGGAAAAAGCCGTTACATTCCTTCGTGAAAAAGGTCTTGCGGTAGCAGCAAAAAAAGCAAGCAGAATCGCAGCCGAAGGTATTATTTCTCTTTATTGTGACGACAATGTCGGTGTCCTTGTTGAAGTAAACTCCGAAACAGACTTCGTTGCTAAAAACCCCGTTTTCAAAGAATTTGCAGACGGCGTTGCAAAAGTTATCGCAAAAAACAATCCTGCAGACGTCGAAGCTCTTCTCGGCATGAAATTCCCCGAATCAGATCTTACCGTTGAAGATGTTCGTAAAGAAAAAGTTCTTGTTATCGGCGAAAATATCAATATCCGTCGTTTTGCCCGTGAAGAAGGCGCAACATATTGCTACAGTCACGGCGGCGGAAGAATCGGTGTTCTTGTTAAATTCGACGGCAAAGGAAAAGGCGACTTTGCTTCTGATGCAAAAAATGTTTGCATGCAGATCGCCGCTATGACTCCTGCTTATCTTAACAAAGAGTCCGTTCCCGCAGATATTCTTGAAAATGAAAAGAATATTCTTCTTGCTCAGATCAAAAACGATCCTAAACAGGCTAACAAACCTCAGGCTGTTATTGATAAAATGATCAACGGCAAGCTTTCAAAGTTCTATACCGAAAATGTTCTTCTTGAACAGGCATTCTTCTTTGACGAAACAGTTACCGTTGGCAAGGCACTTGAGCAGTCAGGTCTTAATCTCGTTTCTTTCACCCGCTTTGAAAAGGGTGAAGGTCTTCAGAAGAGAGAAGATAACTTCGCAGCTGAAGTTGCAGCAATGGCTAAATAACAGAACATAAACCATATTATATTTTTCATACACTAATTCGGAGGTGTGAATACTTTGCCTAATATTAAATCAGCAAAGAAACGTGTTAAAGTTAACGCTGTAAAGCGTATGCAGAATAAAATACAGAAAAGCCAGATGAAAACAGAGCTTAAATCTCTTACAGCAAAAATATCTGAAACAAAAGATGCAAAGCTTCTCAGCGAAGCTTACAAAACTCTCGATCAGGCAGTTGCAAAAGGTCTCCTTCATCGCAACACAGCAGCTCGTAAAAAAGCTCAGTTCGCAGCTATGACTAAATAACACAGTTCTATTGAAAACGGTTCCGTTAATTCGGAACCGTTTTTTCAATTATTGCTTTATCACTCTTTCATCAGGCTCAATAATCGCTTTATTGACTTTCAGAGCTTATAGGTATATAATATACGTGTCGATCGGCAGAATTATATAAAAAGGAGCATTTTTATGTTTAATATGATGAATGTGGCAGAACGTATTCTGACCGCAAGAAAGAAAGCAGGACTTACTCAGATGGAAGTTGCAAATAGAGTAGGAGTATCCTTTCAGGCAATATCAAACTGGGAAAGGGGGGTATCTATGCCCGACATATCAAATCTGGAACCCCTTGCTAAGGTTCTGGGTATGACGGTCGATGATATTATTTGCGATCCCGTAATTACTTCAATTATTACAAATGAAGAAATACCCGAAGAGATATCTCCCGACCAATTCAACGCAGTTTCGCCTCTTTTGATGCCTGAAACAAATATCGAACTGCTTAAAAGAGTTGAGAATAATACAGATAAAGAGCTCAATATCGAGTCTCTGTGTAAGGGAAAAAGCGAAATTGAAAAAATGGTTACAGAGGCATACGAAGATGATAACGTCACAGTTGTATCCATCCTTATCGGACGCTGCTCCGAAGCATTTATTTCAGACCTCGCAGAAAGGGCATATGCTCAGAAAAAGGCTGAAAAGGATTATGAGAACGAGCATGAAGACGATGAAGATTATGAAGAACCTGATTATCACAGAACAACGGGACTGTTTTCGGTGATAATACAGCATGATAACGATACCCACAGACAGGAACTGTACAGAAAGGCTGTGAAGGATCGCCTTTTGTCGTTTATAGCAATTCTGGAACCATATATAGGATAAAATAGCAATTATGGAAATGCGGCTGGATTAATCAAAGTCAAATATCTATTTTGCGAAAGATGTGATATTTCGAGCTATGTTTTGAAGAGATACTCTATCGCCTCAAACTGTTTGAAGCGCAATTCCACCTTGCGTAAGGCAAAATAACTGTGAAGCAATATTAGAACCCGCCTTGCTGGCAGAACAGTCCTGCTCGCTAAAGGTGAATAGAATTGAAAAAGGACTTGCATTGCAAGTCCTTTTTCTGACCGTGGCGGTCAATTTAAATACATTCCAATAAAAAACCGGCTTTTTCGGGCAGTTCGGGAAAAGCAAACGTACAATTTAGATGCAGATTGCCGCTTTATACGTGCAGAATAGATGCATAGTTATAACGGCAAAAAAGAAAATGTCTGCTTTCGTATCAATTCGTAAAACTACTCTTCACTTGCTTAAACCGATCAAGAAACAGAGATGTGGTTGAATTCATACAGTTGTGATTATAGTGCATATCGAGCAGTTCTGCCAACCATTCAAGTTGGTATAGTCCAAACAATTCGGTGTCAATAGAAATGTCATTGATACTCTTATATCCGTCAAGCAAAAAATCATACATTTCCCAATAATTCCACTCTAAATAGATTCGAGCTAATTCATTCAACGGATCGCCAAATTCACATGTCTCCGCATCTATTACAAAAAACTGTCCGTCGTTATAAATAATATTGTCAGGTCGTATATCGCGGTGCAAAAATGAGAATGTTTTCTTTGCCTTTTTCGTTTTTATAAACTCGCATAAATAATCGGTTTCATAAGATGTGATTAAATTGTTCGGTATGATTCTTTCCAATTGTTTACGTAATAACTCATCTGCATAATAGGATTCCCAAGATTTTCGTTTTGATACATATGAGTGTACAGGTGATATTTCGATTTTATTTATTTTAGCTATCAAAGCCCCTAACTGAAAATAAGCATTCTTTTTTTGATCATCGTTGAATTCATTATTAAGGCATTGTTGCAACGACTTCCCCGGAAGATATTCGGAAATTTGAAATGATTTATCATAGTAATTACAAGTTCCGTCGATGATATAAACATCAGGACAAATCTTACCAAGACTCCTATTAACACTCTCATAAAAGAATTTCTCACGTTCAAAATGTTCTGTGTAATCGCAGTATGAACGAAATATGACTTTTTGATTATTGCATAAAGTGAGCAAGAACGTTTCTTTCCAACCGTTATCTAATTCTATTCTCTCTTTTATCTCACTTCCAAAATAATGTTTTATTGCTCTGTCCATTATTGTCTCTCCACAAAGCACAATCTGACGAATACATTCTTGCAAAAATATCCAGATTCGTCAACTTCAGCTGTTTTCTTTCGATGTATTGATCGAGGCGATGAGCATCACTCGGATCGAGGCGCAGGCGGCGTCGAGGGTTTTGTACGTTTGCTCGTCGATATAGTTCGTTTTATAAAGCAGTTCGAGCCAATAACCGGTCTCGTTTGCCTCTTTGAGCGCGATTTGCAGTTTTGCGATAAAATCCGGCTTGCCGTGGGCGTACTGTGCTTCGCGGATATTCGCACCGATACTTGTTCCGCTTCTGCCGATCTGATTTGAAATCACGGTTTCGTGTTTGGATTTTAGGTCTTTGACGAGATTTATTATTTGAACAGCGAAGTCGATTGACTGAACGGATAATTCATCATTACGCATTTTATTCACCTCCGACGGTATGATAACACATAATTGTGACTTAATCAAGAGAACGGGAGAAATGAGAGAATGGGAACTAATGAAGACGGCTCAAAGCGCCTAATGAAGTCACTCGCTCCGCTCGTTAATGAAGACGGCAACTCCGTTGCCTAATGAAGCGAAGTCGCCCCTGTTTTTTTATTAGCAAACGCAGTGAGCGTCTTCATTTCTTCATTAGCGAAGCGTCTTCATTAGCCCTCGCAGAGGGCGACTTCATTGAAAAAGGACTTGCGATGCAAGTCCTTTTTCTGACCGTCGCGATCAATTTAGATGCATTTATAACAATTCAATTCTATTCATCCTTTGAGAATAAGCTTTGAAAATAGCTTTAAGAGCAGCAGACGCTTCCTCTTTTGAGTCATAGGGACCGAGATAAGATAAATTCTCATCCGGCTCATAGATCGCAACGCCATATTTGTTTTCTATGCCATTCATTGTTATCGGACCGACTATATTCGCTTTCCCTCTGAAGAGAACCGTTGTTGTTTTTTCACGATCAAGTACTACGAGAGAATAACCTACCGCGCTTTGATAATTATTTATGTATTCGGGTAATACATCCTCAAGCACTTCTCGAAGTGTATCAGCTATTGAATCATCCACAGCAGTCAATACGGCATCTCTGATGATTTGGGTTAGGTCTTTAGATTTTTCTTTTGCTTCTCTTCCGAAAAGCTGATCGATAGATACCTCAAGCACAGAGGCGATCTGCGGGATCAGATCAACTCCGGGCAAAGAAACGCCAGACTCCCATTTGGAAACGGTACGGTTTGTGACCCCGACAGCTTCACCAAGTTGCTCTTGCGTGATATGCTTTTCTTTTCTGTACCTTGAAATTTGCTTTCCGATTTCCATATTCTTTACCTCCGTCTTTAGATTGTGACTATATTATACCAAAGACAAAAGTGTGTGTAAATATACTGCTTGACGAATAATATCGAATTTGTTTCATCCAATACGGAACGATATTGCGATTCGTATCGTCGTATAGGAGATTTAAATCATTTGTTTTCTTTCGACGTGTTGATCGAAGCGACAAGCATCACGCGTATCGAGGTGCAGGCGGCGCGGTTGTCCATCTTGAATATATGATACCATTTTTGTGTGAATAAATCAAGAGAACGGGAGAAAGGGGGGGAACGGGAGTTTAATGAAGACGTTCGCTTTGCTCATTAATGAAGACGTTCGCTTCGCTCACTAATGAAGACGGCAACTCCGTTGCCTAATGAAGCGAAGTCGCCACGCTCCTTAATTAGCGACCGCAGGGAGCGTCTTCATTTCTTCATTAGCGAAGCGTCTTCATTAGCCCCGCAAGGGGCGACTTCATTGAAAAAGGACTTGCGATGCAAGTCCTTTTTCTGGTGGGGGAAGGTGGATTCGGACCACCGAAGTCACTGACAACAGATTTACAGTCTGCCCCCTTTGGCCACTCGGGAATTCCCCCATATATTCAATTTTATCGGATGAATACAGTCCGGTGGAGCTGGTGAACGGAGTCGAACCATCAACCTGCTGATTACAAATCAGCTGCTCTGCCATTGAGCCACACCAGCGTTTACATTCAACCGTTTTTCAACGCTTGATTATTATATCACATTTTAAGTAAAAGGTCAATATGTCCGGTGTGAACTTTTTGTGAATTCGTTGATTTCAGGTGCACGAAGCGCGCCATTTTTTTCTTTTATCCGACCGACGTTATTTATTGATTAAATAAAGGATTCCTCCTCAACAGAGGAGGAATCCTGGCATTATGATTGCCTGTATGCATTTAAGCTTATTATGTGCAATGTTATCTTAAATGCCTTGGTCAAACAGTGCTATTATTTATAGTATTTAGTGAGTACTTCGAGAGCTTTATCTACATTGGATTCGAAAGCTGCTTCGCTTACGTCGTAGTAGCCGTCAAAAGCATCGTTTGTGCTGTGCGCTGTCTTATAGAACTGAGTTCCGTCGGGATTCGTCATACCCATTGCTACGAACGAAGAAGCGGGAACCTGTCCACCCTGAGCTATTTCGTTTACAATGTAGTTGCGGTCAAAAAGAAGTGAGATAGCTCTGCGGATTTCAGCCTGAGCTGTTTCAGCTTCAACGCCTTCGAGAGTGCTGTCTGCAGGAAGAATTTTTTCATTTATGTTCCAGCAAACGTAGTAAGTGCCGATCTGACCCGCTACAACGAATTCGTTGGGGTAATCTGTTTTGAGAGCTGCGATTTCGTTTGTGGGAACGTCATCGATAAGCAGCCATGTGCCGTTCTTGAAGTTAGCAAGCATGTTGTTCGAGTCATCAGAAAGATGGCATATGATCGTAGGCATAGTAACTTCTGCGGCATTATGGAAGCTGTCGTTTTTCGTAAGGGTTATTATACTGCCGTGTTCCCAACCGGACATTGTGTAGGGACCGTTGCAAACATATGTAGAGGGATCTGTTGCCCATGCTTCAGAAGCTACTGTTGCCTCGTGAACAGGGTAGTATGTCGGGAACGCAAGAAGTTCATTCCAGTAAGAGATTGAGTTTGCAAGGGTTACTACAAGAGTTTTGTCGTCGGGAGCTTCTACTGCAAGTTTTGCGCCTTCAACACCGTTGGCAACATCTTCGTAACCTTTGATAACTTCGAACATATATCCGTAGTCAGCGCCGAGTGCTGCGGAAGCAGCGCGGTTCCATGCAAATACAAAGTCGGATGCTTTGAGGGCATCGCCGTTAGACCATGTGAGACCGTCTTTAAGTGTGTATGTGTAAGTTACTGTTCCGTCGTCATTTAAAACGCCTTCGGGAAGTTCAGTTGCACAGTCGGGAAGTATCGTAAGCGCGCCACTGCTGTCCTGAGCCCATTTAGCTATACCGGAGAACAGGTGAGCAAGCATTGTCGCACCGTCAACAGCGCTGTTGAGAGCAGGGTCAAGAGTGTCAGGTTCAGAAGCGAGACATACATCGATAGCGTCTTTGCCTTCAACCGTTGTATACATGAAATACTTATATCCGAGGGGATTCGAGAAGAAGCCTTTTACGGAGTCGTCGATCATGTAAAGGTCTGTGTAGAAGTAAAGAGGAACAATGCATCCTGTTTCCATCAGCATATCTTCTGCAAGGTGCATAAGAGCATAACGTGTTTCGGTATCGGTGCAGCCTTTGATGGTTGAAATGAGCACGTCATATGTCTGAGCCCATGTACCGTCTTCTACTTTTGTATCATATCCGTAAGGAGTGAGGTCGAGGTCATACATAGCAAGGCTTGCATGGGCGCCTTTACCGTATTGGATATCGTTGTTGCCCGAGTTGCTTGTCCACATATCGAGGAAGCAGATCGGATCGTTGTAGTCTGCGAGCCAGCCGTTACGTGCAATTGAGTAATTACCGTCTTTACGGGTGTTGAGGAATGTTCCCCATTCCTGGTTTTCAAGGTTAATGGTGATGCCTGCATTTGCAAGAGCAGCCTGGAGGTATTCGCCGATAGCCTTGTGTCCGTCACTTGTGTTGTAAAGATAAGTTAACGTAGGGAAATTGCTGATTTTTACGTCCTGCTTGTTGCCTTCGCCTGAACATGCTGCAAGAATGCCAAGGCACATAATTAAAGCAAGCGCAATTGCTAAAATCTTCTTCATGTAGTTTTTTCCTTTCTTTTTAATTATCTTATAAAATGTATCTTCATTATACACGGGAAGCATTGCACCCCTTCCCGCGCGTAAAGAACTTAATTAATTTCCGCTGTGCGGTGACATGCTATAAAATGATTTTTTGAAACTTCTTCAAGGGGAGGCATGGATTCTTTGCATGCATCCTTTGCGTAAGGACATCTTGTTCTGAACGGACAGCCGGACGGCGCATTAAGCGGACTCGGAATATCTCCGCTGAGAGCGATCCTTTTATTTGCTCTCGCAATTTTCGGGTCGGGCATAGGAACAGCCGACATAAGAGCTTTTGCATACGGATGAAGCGGGTGGTCGTATATTTCTTTTGCGTCCGCAAGCTCAACAAGTTTTCCGAGATACATTACCGCTATCCTGTCGCTTATATGTCTCACAACAAGAAGGTCATGCGCTATAAAAAGATAAGTAAGACCGAGTTTTTTTTGCAGTTCGCCGAACATATTGATCACCTGCGCCTGAATTGAAACATCAAGCGCCGAAACCGGTTCGTCGCAGACTATAAACTCCGGGTCTATGGCCAATGCTCTTGCTATACCTATTCTCTGTCTCTGACCTCCGGAAAACTCATGAGCATACCTTGAGGCGTGCTCGCTTGTAAGTCCGACATTTTCCATCAATGAAAGGATTTTATCACTGCGTTCCGCTTTGGAAGAATAAAGCTTGTGAATATCGAGCGGCTCCGCAATAATGTCAGATACCGTCATTCTCGGATTAAGCGAAGAGTAGGGGTCCTGAAAGACTATTGAAGCTTTTTTCCTGAATTCGTTGATATCCTGTTTTGTTTCGATTTTTTTGCCTTTAAAAATAATTTCGCCGCCGGTCGGCTTGTATAGATGCATTATGGTTCGTCCCACAGTCGTTTTACCGCATCCGGATTCTCCCACAAGTCCAAGCGTTTCGCCTTTATTTATCGTAAATGAAACGCCGTCAACGGCTTTCAGCGGCTTTGAACGGAACATTCCGATATTTATATTGAAATATTCTTTCAGATCTTTTATTTCAAGAAGGGGAGTGCCGTTTTTTTCTGTTTCACTCATTTTCGGTAATCTCCTCTCCTTTGTTTATATCGTCAAACGTAATACTTCCGTCCTCAACGGCATTTTTTACATTCATCCAGCACGCCGCGCGATGGTTTTCGTTTATATCCATCGGTTCAGCGCTGCATTTTATACAGATTTTCATAGCATTGTCACATCTCGGTGCAAACGGACAACCTTCGGGCATATTCAAAAGGTCTATCGGAGTTCCGGATATAGGCTGAAGCGGCTGACCGTCATTTTCCGTCGTCGGTATGGAACGCATAAGCCCCTTTGTATATTCATGCCTCGGGTTGTAGAATATCTCATCTGCCGTTCCCTGTTCGCATATAGAGCCTGCGTACATTACAATAACTTCATCGCACATCTGCGCAACAACGCCAAGATCGTGAGTTATCATTATTATTGCCATTCCGAGTTCTTTTTGCAGAGATGACATCAGATCAAGTATCTGCGCCTGAATTGTTACGTCAAGAGCGGTCGTCGGCTCGTCTGCAATAAGAATATCGGGCTCGCATGCAAGTGCCATAGCAATGACAATACGCTGACGCATTCCACCGGAATGTTCAAACGGATATTGCTTCATTCTTTTTTCAGGTTCGTTGATATTGACAAGCTTCAGCAATTCTATTGCCCGCTCTTTCGCCTGTTTTTTGTTCCTCGGCGTGTGGAGCATAATTGCTTCTATAAGCTGATGACCTATTGTGTATGTCGGATTTAATGATGTCATGGGGTCTTGGAAGATAATAGAAACTTTATTGCCCCTTATGTCTTTCATAACTTTTTCGCCGGCACCAACAAGCTCCTGACCATCAAGTTTTATTGAAGAACCTTCTTTTATTTTAGCTGTCGAGGCAAGTATCTGCATAATCGAATATGCCGTAACGGATTTGCCGGAGCCTGATTCTCCAACGATTCCCAAAACTTTGCCTCTGTCAAGCTGAAAAGATATGCCGTTTACCGCACGCACTTCACCCGCGTCGGTGTAAAACGATGTCTGTAAATTTTTAACTTCAAGTAATGCCATATCGTACCGCCTTCCTAACCGTTTATCTTCGGGTCGAACGCATCGCGAAGACCGTCACCGAATAAGTTCAGTGACAGCACGATCAGCGAGATTACAACTGCAGGTATAAACAGTCTGTATGGATAGGATGAAACTCCGTTCAGTGCGTCAGAAGCAAGTGAACCGAGAGAGGGCATAGGAGCGTTTACGCCCAGACCAAGAAACGAAAGATAGCTTTCCGTGAAGATCGCGCTCGGTATCTGCAAAGCGGTGGAAATGATTATTACGCTTATGCAGTTAGGTATAAGATGCTTTTTTATTATCCATCCGCTTTTAGCTCCGGATGCGGTTGCTGAAAGCACATATTCCTGTTCTCGAAGCGAAAGTATCTGCCCGCGAATAAGTCTTGCCATAGAAACCCAGTAAAGTAATGCAAATACAATAAAAAGACTGAGTATGTTGCCGCCTATTTTTTCAAACACCGTTCCGACAAGCGCATTGCCCAGGGTAAGTTTCAGTACGGAAGCAAGTAAAATGACCATCAGCATATCCGGAAGTGAATAAATAATATCAACGATCCTCATAATAATTATATCGACCGTGCCTCCTACATATCCTGAAAGAGAACCGACTATAATGCCTATTATCAAAACTATTATGCTTGCAAAGAGACCTACTGCAAGCGATACTCTCATACCGTAAACTATTCTGATAAGATAGTCTCTTCCGTGCGAATCCGTCCCGAATATGTGCGGGAAAATCTTTTCGCCGTTTTCGATCCTCTGCAGTTCCGTAGTTCCGTATTGAAAAGGAGCAAGATTGTTGTAGGAAGGATCCATTTTACCGTATTTGCCCATTCCGAGCATCTGTTCATAAGAATAGGGCCAGAAAAACGGAAGAATTATGCATGTAAGAGTAAGAATAACTATAATGATGAAGCTGATAACGGCAACCTTGTTTTTCATCAGCCTTTTAAGTCCGTCCCTGAAAAATGTAGAGGAAGGACGCATCTGAACCATATATTCCTTTTCTTCGTTTGATGCGGGAAGGAACGAATCCACATCTATATGAAGTGAAAACAGATTCTTTTTCATTGATCGTTCCTCCTTTAATCAAGATTTATGCGCGGGTCAACAACTTTATATAAAATATCGCTGACAAGGTTCATAATTACTATCAGTGCAGCAAGGATGATTGTTGTTCCCATGATAAGCGGATAGTCTCTGTTCGTTATACTCGTTACAAACGCTTCTCCAAGTCCCTTTACTCCGAATATCCGTTCAACAACAAGTGATCCTGTTACAATATACGCAAGCATCGGACCGAAATAGGTGATTACGGGTATCAAAGAGTTTTTGAGCGCATGTCCGAATATTATTTTTGCGCCGGAAACGCCTTTTGCTTTTGCCGTGCGAATGTAGTCCTGTCCAAGTACGTCAAGCATTGATGAACGCGTCAGACGCGTAATATAAGCTGTAGGGTAGAGGGCAAGCGTTATTATCGGCATAACGAGTCCCGCAGCAGTTTCACCGTTTGCAGGAAAAATCGGCCATAATACGGCAAAAAGCAAGAGAAGTATCGTTCCCATTATGAACGAAGGCATCGAAACAAATGCGGTCGTGATGACCATTATGATACGATCTATCAGCTTGTTTCTGCGAAGCGCTGCAACCGAACCGAGAACGACACCTACTGCAAGTGCGGCAAATGCGGCTATCAGACCGAGCTTCGCAGACGTTTTCAATCCGTCTAAAATTATATCCAGAACCGTTCGTCCTCTGTGCTTGAGTGACGGACCGAAATCAAATTTAGTTACAATATCTCCAAGATATGTTCCGTATTGTTCAAGAAGGGGTTTGTCAAGTCCGTATTTAGCTTCAAGTGCGGCAAGAGCCTGCTCGGAGATAGCCTTTTCCCCAAGGAATGGTCCTCCCGGAACAGCATGCATTACAAAAAAAGTAACGGTAATAACTACCCATACCGTAAGTAATGCCAGAAGCAGACGTTTTACTATATAAATCAATGTCTTTGTATTCATAAAACCCCTCTTTTTGTATGATATCAGCTCAGAATCGAGAGATGTATTGTGCCTGTTGCAGTTTCATCATACTGTCATATTGTTGTATATTTATACCATACCTTGTAATATATCATAAAAATGCAAATTTGTCAATAGTTTTATTATTATTCGGATATTTTCGTATTATTTTTAGCAAAACGGATCATATTTTTCGCAAACGATCTTGTGAATACCGTTTATTTTGTGGATTTAGTGTTTTTGATTACATGATATGCTATTTTTGTGAACAGTTTGATTTGCATTGTCATGTGAATATTATTCGATAATTGTCGAACATCTGTTCGGATACAAAAAAAAGGACCTCTTTTTTAAAGAGGTCCGAATTATTTGTTTTGTTTCAGCTGTCGGAACTGTCTCCGAAATACTTTGTTTCAAAATAACGGTTTATTGAAGCTATCTGATCTTCACTCAGTGCAGAATCATAAATTAGCAGTTCAGCTATATCTCCGTTAAAGCCGCTTATGCCTGTGCCTATCCTCAGTTCGGTATTGTTTGTATTGTATATCTTATCTCTGCCGTTTTCTTCAGAGTATATCAGCTCTCCGTCGGCATATACAGACTGCTTTTTGCCGTCTTTTACAAATACGGTCGCAGTAAATCCGTCAGTAGGTGCGTTACGTTTTGCTTTTACGATATACGATTCAAAACTTGTGCCTGTTCCGATACCTATTCTTGCCCGAATATCTTCACGGTATGAGCCTACGAAGATCGCACCGTATCCTCCGGTCTCATCGATCATTATCAGGCTCTGTCTGTTGCACCAGTCATCTCCGCCCGCTGATGATTCGTTTGATCTGCTTACGGCAGCTACGGTAAGACCTGAATGACCCTCAAGATTCAGAAAATCATTTACGATCATCATATCGTCGCCGTCAAAGCTCAACGCATAAAAACCGTCGCATTCGATCAGCGTAGGCTTGCTGCCTGCATTGCTTTGCTTTGCAACATATTCATTAACTCTTGATTTAAGCTCATCGACCTTGTTTCCTGCTTGCACGGGTGAGTCTGCTGCGTCAAGATGTAAAATCAGGTTTTCATTCGGTATATTTGCGGAAACACCTATGACCTTGCTTATCGACCGGCTGTCAGTCCATCCGTCCTTAACGGCAACAGCTCTTAAAACAGCTGTTCCTTCAAAAGTAAATGTTCCGTCATATTTCAGTGAGTCTTTATCGGGTTCCGATCTGTCGAGCGTATAATAGACAGTAGCTCCGGGTGTTTCGCAGTCGATAGTTACCGTGCTCTGAGCCGATGCTTCATCATATTCGTAGTCGATCACAGGTTCCGCGACCGCAAAATATTTGTTTTTCAGGTATTCGCTCAAAACAGATATTTCTACTTCAGTCAGAGCCTTCGAAAATACTATCGCCTCACAGATTTCTCCGTTGAATCCTCCAAGGGTTATATCACATTTGTCACCGGTGAAATAAAAATCGCTGTCCTCGCCTGATAAGGCCATTTCGCCGTTTATATATATTGCCTTTTTTGATCCTTCATTGACAATTATCGTTGAGGTGAATCCTTCTTCCGCCTCGTCTCTTTCTACTTCGGCAAACAAACTGCTGTTTTTACCGGTTGTGGTAAATTTTACTCCTTTTTGCGACGATGAAACAATCGTTTCTGTTTTGCCGTCGTCACTTTTGATAAGCAATAGTTCAGCGTTGTCGTTTTCATTGTTTTCGGCGTCTCTGCTTACAAGCACGACCGTCAGACCCGATTCTCCGTTCAATCCTTCAACATCACTCAGCGTAAGTGTTTTTTCGCTGTCGAATTTTACAGCCTTATAGCTTCCGTGGTCAGTCACGGAGGGCATTTTGCTGTTGTCGCTTTGTGAGAATGTGTATCCGCCTGTTTTTGACGTCCATGTGCTGATCAGCCCATTTTCCGCATTAACATCAGAAGAGTTCAGCATAAGTATTGCCTCAGACAATATACTGTCCGGTGTCGTCTTAACAGCACCCGGCAGCACGCACTTCCATTCGCCCGCTGTTTTGTTTATAAAAGCGCGAAGTTCAAGGTAACCTTCGGGAAATTCATCGGGAGTTATAATATTTTCCTTCCATGTATTGTCGCTCAGAGTATCATCCCATACATCAAGATCTGTCTTTCCCCCGTCGCCGCGTCCGCCGTTCGTTCCGTTTGTATGACTGTTGTCTGTAGCGCCGTTTGCGTGGAACAGGTTTTTATATAAATAATTCAGACCGTCGTAGTCATCCATATGTATTGCGCGAACAGCCCAGTCGTCTGTAAATTCCCTTGAACCTACATTGTACTGCCATGTTTTGTCTCCGCCTGAACACCATGCATAAAGCGAGCCGCCGTCACGCATCGTTTGCATATAGTCGTCTATAATGTTGTATTGCGTAATATTATTTCCGGAATGCATATACTTATGTGAGTCAGTATATGTTTTTATCGAATTTCTGTCAATTTCCTCCCAGCGGGGATTATACATCGTTTTATTGTCGCCATATGTATTAATTGTGTCTCTGTAACCCGGACCTTCTTTCATCTGAGACCAAGCCATTCCTATTATCGACACGGCAGCGTAGGGGAGATCGTGGAAATAATTGTATTCAACCGTATTGTTGTTGCTGCCGTACATCTGAACGGCGCAAGAATGCATATAGTCAAGTCCGATATTGTGAATATGGTTTTTTGCAATATAGTGATTTTTGTTTAGATCCGTCGTTCCAGGACCGTAACCCGTAAGAAATACGCCGCCTGAACACGACTGAGCGATCTCGTTACCTACTATTCTGCAGTTTTGAGCATAGTGGTTTAAAACAATTCCCTGTGCTCCCGAATATCCTATAATGCAATCCTCTACAGCGCAGTTTTTAACGCCTTCCATAAATATCATTCCGTCGGGGCTCTCGGCGTTTCGCGTCAGCCATTCAGGATCATATTCGGTTTCAGGAACACGGTCGGAATACATAAAGTTTAGCTCCCGAAGCGTTACGTATTCAACCTGTCTTTCCCAGCCGTCCTCTTCCTCGTCACCCTGAAATCTTACAAGCTCGTAAAGCTTCGGTGCAAACACCGTTTCATTGTTTGGGTCTTCGCCTTTTTTGGGCATGTAGTACACTTTTCCGTTTACTGAGTCAACGCACCATTCGCCTTCCGTATCAAGGTATTTCGGCGTATTCATAATGTTATACTGACCGCCCCAGTCGGAGAAATCCGGATAAAACGAGGTTATTTGGGACTGTATATATCCGATGCTTTTTTCTGTGTCAATATCCGTAAGCGCAGCGTTGACGTTCCACCATATTGCGGTAAGAAGCTTCAGCTCCGTGTCTGCCCAGCCTTCAAGACCGTCAAGATCCCCTTTGTTAAACTTGGCTTTAAGTCCGCTTTCGCTGTAATCTCTGCTCGATGCCTTTGCTCTCGGCCAGTCACTTTCCCATTCGTCAGACTCTATCATCCTCGAGTTCTGCATGCGTTCACCGTTAATGTAAAGATAGTGAAACCGCCATCCCTGCGGAATATCAGCGATATACACATTATTCTTTGCTTTTTCAGACATGCCGTAAAGATCCGAGCCTGTTTCATCAGCAGTGAGTTTTCTCCACCCGGTTATATATTCTTTTGATACTATACTTACTTCTTCATCAGGATAAGCTGAATAGATTATAGGACGATCTTTTGTTCCGGAATCCTGAGGAGTCAGAGTGAATGTTTCGTTGAGGCAGTATTCTCCGCCTCTCATATAAACCGTAATTCCGCCGTAAGGTATTTCGGATAGCGAACGGATAGTGTCGCGTGCTTTTTCAAGGGTCAGAAAAGGATTTTCTTTTGTTCCGTCTCCCGTATTGTCATCTCCGTCAGGTGATACATAATATATTTTCATTACGTTGATCTTGCAGGTGGCTTTCATATCGGGATATGCTTCGGATACGGCAGTTATCGTAGCTGTTCCTTCGCTTACGCCCGAAACAACACCGTTTTCGTCAACCGTTGCTACATCTTCGTTGCTGCTTTCCCATACTACCGTATCCGGCCACGAATATGCGGGAGCAAACGATACCGAAAGAGTATAGCTCATATCTTTGTCAAGAGTCAGCTCAGTTCTGCTGATATTGATTTTTGTCATCTTTATGTTCTCCTTTACGATCGGGCTTATTGTTTCGCACGACGACATCAACAGCATCAATGCGAGCAGGATCATTATAGCGGCCCTTAAATACGAATGCTTTTTCATACCGTAGTCCCTTTCATGTTTCATATATTTTCATCTGTCAGACCACTGACTGCGACTGTAACTACAATATATACCATATTCAAAAAAAAGTCAATAGTTAACAGCAAAAATCCGCAACCTTATGTCGTAAAAAAAACAATATTATTTTTCTTTTCTACCATTTTTATACGATATAATTAAATCAACAAGTAAAAATATAAACTAAGGAGAAAGATTTATGAAGAAACTATTTCTGATCATTATGTTTACCGTGTTAACATTGTCCCTGATTTCTTGTTCCGGCAAAACAGAAACGTCTCCTGATAATTTTCCTCTTGCAAACGCCGACGAGGCTCTCTCATGGGCAAAAGAGAACAATTTAGTAGTTTGTGAAGGACTCACATGCACATACGGATATGATATATGGAAACAGTTTTACGATAATGCGATAAACAATATTCCGTCATCTGTTTCGATAGCAAATTATTATACTCTTGATGAAAACTCTGTTTCGGAAGAGGTGTATCAAAACGAAAAAGATTCATATCCGCACCTTTTTTTCTCTTACATCGAATATGATGGAGAGAAGTTTAAAAAAACCGTAAGAAAATCCGATCTCACAAAAACCGATTACTCCGAAACTTTTGAGTATCTTTTACAGCTGCAGGATGATCCGCATAACACAGAAGATACACTTTATGCGCTTGTTGATAACAGCGATGTTACCTGGGCAGATCTCGAAAAAAGTATATTCAGCTCACAGTCAGATGATTTTATCAAACATTCCCTGGTTTTGAGAGTTTCAGGATCGTAATTATCATATAAACATATATAAGACAGTCTGTCGGGCTGTCTTCTATTTTTACAGTTTTGTCTGCAAATATGTAAAACTATATGATAAATTATTGTTCAGTCCTTAATTCCATTGTCACATTTTAAGCAATACTAAATTGACCTTTGCCTGACTTGACAATTATTACGTAATATGTTATATTACGGATAGGCATGTTTAATCGGTTAGCTTATTAACTCGGTTGAATCAAAGGGGCACGTCATAAGGAAAAGAAAAGGCGTTTTTTCCTTGATAAAACGTCACGGGCATGGCTGTCACACTTTCCGAACAGACATATGCCGATAGCTTCCTCCCGTCTGAAAAGGCACAAAAAGAACTTCGAGACCGTGTTTATTCATTTATGACCGAGATATCGTCAACAAAGGAAAACATTGAATATATCAAATATGTCAAAAAAACACAGAACGATCCTGAGAATCTTCGCAATTGATTAAAGCTATTTTATAGAAACAATCTGAAAGGATAATAATTATGATCAGTAAAACACCTGCAGAATATGTCGATCCGTATATCGGCACAGTCGGTCATCTTCTTACCGGTACTCGTCCAAAAACGATGTATCCTCACGGAGCAGCACAGATATTTCCGAATGTTTTGCCTGTTCAGCATGACTATTATTTTTCTGATAAAATTTCATCATTCCCTGTCGGACCGCTTGAAATAATGTTCGGCTCCGAACGAACGGAAAATTTTTCAGACTGTGTTTCTCATTTTGATATAAGCGCTGTTATCGCACATCCATATTTGTACTCAGTTTATCTTGAAGACACTCATGTCACTGTCTTTGCTTCAACAACAAAAAACTGTTACGCCTATAAAACAGTCGGCGCAAAAAAAATGTTTTTATACTACGATAAAATAACAAATATCTTTTTATCTGATATAAATATATCGTTAAAATTGCAGGCGGGTCATAATTTATATGTTAAAATCTATTTCAACGATCCTGTATCGTTCAATTCAGACGAAAAAAATGCAGTTGTTTTAAATTTGCCTGAAAATTGCGAAATCATAGCGGCAGTTTCCAACATCTCATTCGAAAAAGCAGACGAGATATATCATAAAGAAGCTGCGGATAAGTCATTTGACACCATAGCAGAAGAATCCAAGAATGTCTGGAACTCACTTCTTGGCAAGATCAGAATAAGCGGAGGCAGTGAAGATAAAAAGACCGTATATTATACATCTCTTTACCGCTCATTCGGCAAAATGACCGATATGAGCGAATACGGAGAGTATTACTCAGGATACGATAAAAAAACACATTTCGGAAACGGATTTTATGCCGGCGACCAGCTATGGGACAGTTTTCGCTCAATGCATCCTCTGCAGCTGCTCCTTGAACCAGAAAACCATAAAAACGTGCTTGACAGCTATGTTGAAATGTATAAACAGTCCGGTGCCATGCCTTCGTTCCCGGGTTTCGATGGCGATTCTCCTGTAATGCTCGGTTTTCATGCTGCAGCTCTGTTTGCAGACGGTCTTGCAAAAGGTATAGAGACCGATTACGAAACTGCATATGAAGGACTTTACAGAAATGCAACTCAGATCACAATGCTTCCGTGGGTTGCAGACAGACCGGCTACCGAGCTTGACAGGTGTTATTACGAAAAAGGATATTTTCCTGGTCTGGAACCGGATAGAGAAGAATATATCCCGGAGGTCCACGATTTTGAAAACCGCCAATGTGTCGCCGTTACTCTTGAACATGCGTATGACGACTGGTGTGTGGCACAGATAGCAAAGCATCTCGGCAAAGAAGATGACTACCGTCTTTTTATGAAGCGTGCTAAAAACTATGTAAACGTTTATAACAGATCAATAGGTTTTATGGCACCTAAAAACATAAACGGCGAATGGATAAAAGATTATGACCCGATGCTTAGTGGAGGGCAGGGGGGTCGAGCTTACTTTGCTGAATGCAATGCGTATACCTTCAATTTTTCCGTATGGCATGATATTGAAGGACTTGCGGAGCTTATGGGCGGCAAAGACGCTTTATGTGATCGTCTTGACGAACTTTTCACAACTCCGTGCTTGCCTAATAAATATACGTTTCTCCGTCAGTTCCCCGATTCAACTGGACTGATGGGCATGTTCTGCATGGGTAATGAACCGAGTTTCCATATCCCTTATTATTACAACTATTGCGGCAAACCGTGGATGACTCAGCGACGTATGCGCACTATTATGGATATATGGTTTACAAATTCGCCTCTCGGAATCTGCGGCGATGAAGACGGTGGCGCAATGTCTTCGTGGTTTGCATTTTCAGCAATCGGCCTTTATCCCGTGTGTCCCGGAAAGAGCGAATACGCCATTTCTTCTCCGATATTCGATAATATTGAAATATCTGTTGAGGGAGGCACATTCAGAATATCCGCAATAGGTGCCGGTGACGGAAAACGCTATATTCAGTCCGCAAAACTGAACGGCAAAGAGCTTAACAGGGCGTTTATAGACCATAAAGATATTGTTTCGGGCGGAGAGCTGATCCTTGAAATGGGAGATGTGCCAAACCGCAGCTGGGGAATAGAAAACAACTGACAATCATTCGAACAAAAAACGGTCTCTTTCCATCAAATGAAAAGAGACCGTTTTTTTATGAAATTGTTTCAAGTCGTATTGTATTGGTGTTTCCCGATTTACCGTTCGTCTGACCTCCGGTAAGAATAACATTATCCCCCTTTGTCAGGCCGAACACTTGTTTTGCCTTTTGAACTGCATGATAAAACACAACGTCAACAGAATTGAATTCTTCGCTCATCACCGGCGTTACTCCCCAGCTTAAATTAAGCTTGCGCCATGCTTTTTCTGAAGTCGTCATGCCTATAATATCAGCAGGGGGTCTGAAACGGCTGACCATTCTTACCGTCATTCCCGAAAGAGAGCTTATAACGATCCCTTTTGCTTTTGTGTCTATTGACATAGCACACGTTGCGTGGGAAACAGCATCGATATTGTTTTTTATTCGATATTCGGTCGTTGAAAACTGCTTGCTGTAATCTATAGACTTTTCTGTGCTTTCGGCAATTTCTGCCATATTCCTTACCGCCATAACGGGATACTTTCCTGATGCGGTCTCTCCCGAAAGCATTACGGCTGAAGAACCGTCATACACAGCGTTTGCGACATCCGATATCTCTGCTCGCGTAGGACGCGGCTTCTCTATCATAGATTCTAGCATTTCAGTTGCCGTTATAACGCGTTTTCCGAGCAGTCTGCATTTTTTTATAAGATATTTTTGAATTGAAGGGACCTCAACAAACGGAATTTCAACGCCGAGATCTCCTCTTGCTACCATTACTCCGTCTGCGATCTCGCATATCTCGTCAATATTGTCTACGCCCGAACGATTTTCAATTTTTGCTATAATATCAATATCTTTGCCGCCATTCTTATTCAGAAAGTCACGGAGTGCCGCAACGTCGTTTTTGTTTGATACGAAAGATGCTGCAATAAAATCGACACCGTTTTTTATCCCGAAAAGGATGTCTTCCTTATCCTGATCGCTCAGATAAGCTCCCTTCATTGTATGATTGGGAAAATTCATGCTTTTTTTGTCGGAAAGCTCTCCCCCGACAACAACGTCGCATATAACCGTATTATTCCTGATTTCCTTTACTCTGAATGACAAAAGACCGTTATTAACAAGTATTATATCTCCGATACTTATCTCATTTGCAAGATTTTTGTAACTTACGGAAACTATGTTCTGATTTCCTACGCATTCATCTGTCGTGAAAGAAAAAGTGTCGCCGTCATTAAGAAAGATCCTCTTGTTTTCGAATGTTGATATTCTGTATTCAGGTCCTTTTGTGTCAAGCATGATCGCAATCGGCAGGTTGAGTGCATTTCGGACATTTTTGATCTTTTCCATCAGTTTTCCGTGATATTCATGCGTTCCGTGCGAAAAATTCAGCCTGGCAACATTCATTCCCGCAAGACACATTTCCTTCAGCGTTTCCTCGTTTTCGCATGCGGGACCGATAGTGCAGATGATCTTAGTTTTTCTCATAGTCCTCACCTCAATTCTTTTTTTTACAACGGAGCTTTATTCTTTCTAGATAATATGAAAATT
>JAEEGF010578338.1_pt1 | contig 22377 bp, 20 predicted proteins | sample 9134171 | NCBI WGS metagenome assembly JAEEGF01 (sample SAMN16246542, study PRJNA631951) | gut metagenome | biome: gut microbiome; feature: rumen; material: AP-attached | host: Bos | place: Iran: Karaj | collected 2018-10 | reverse complement strand
TGTCATTCAGAGGAAAGGACAGATGCCGATGGCGAGTGCGAAAAATTTTGTAGGCCTACCAAAAAATTCTATCTCGCCTGACAGCAAAAATCCTCTAGCGTGAAACGACAAAGCGAGTAAAACAAACAAATTCTATTAACCTTAAAAATCTATTACAATTATGGCATTGAAAGTTAAAGCTGTTGAGAAACTGATTAAGTTTTCGAAGAACGATCCTGGCGTGTATCGCTATGTGATGAGTCCTGAACTCTACATCGCGCTGTCCCAGGAGAAGGTGATCAAGGAGGCTGCCCTGCGCTCGGGCGTGAGCAAGGGTGTGATGCAGGCCTGCTGGGATGCCGCTGGCGAGGTGATCAAGGCATGGGCAACGGAAGGTCACTCGGTGGCACTGCCCGGACTGGGTACCATGCGCTTCGGACTCCGTGCCAAGGCTGTCGAGAAGTTGGAGGACGTGAAGTCGTCGCTCATCTCCACCCGACGCATCATCTTCACCCCCGCTGTGGACTTGAAGGAGGAACTGAAGGCCACTGCCGTCCAGATTACCTGCTTCGACCGCACCGGTCAGGAAGTGAAGCGTGTCACCTCTACCGACGATGGCGAAGTCGAGGAGCTCGATGGACCTAGCACTGAGGGCGGACCTTCCACCGAAGGTGGACCTAGCCAGGAGGGCTGATGTACGAGGGCTGATGTACGAGGGCTGATGGCTGATGGATGATGGCTGAGAAACTCAGGAACTTGAAGAGCCGAGAGCAATTGCTCTTGGCTTTTTATGATGGTGGTGGTATATTTTTCGATTTTATCTACAGCACAATTATTATTTGGTATTTTTTTGGATAATCTAGAAAATAGTCGTATCTTTGTCAAACAATTAACAATCATTTGTTAGATTCTAATAGCAAGATAATATGAAGAAGCATGGTAATTTCCTAATTGTTTATCTAATCGGTTGCATATGTTTATTAGTTTTAGTGATGGCTGGGAAAAACATCCTTTCTAAAACTAATGTCCCCTCTGATATCTTTTTCCATACACCAATACCAGATACACTTACTGTAAATAGTAAATATAAAGTCCCTGTCAATGTAGAAGATAGATTCCTGAACAATTTGGATAACGACAGCGAGCTCCTGAGCATTAGTGAAGGAGTCGAGGATATGGATTTGCAATTGTTCCTGATATCGTTTGTGGAGTTCAATATTGACATCAATGCACTGGAGTTGGGTTCTCTGGTTTTGTTACGGATGTACTGGAATGGCAATATGGTAAAACTCGCAACACACCTCAACCATTTCTTACAACAGCTCAAGGACGCAGGCATTCAGCACGATCTGCCCTACTATGTTCCACAGAATCTTCCTCCCATCGATTTGATGGAATAAGAATCCAAAGCATTATTTTTTTGAAACCTAAAACAAAGTACAATGGAACTAAAACAATATATCGCAGACATTAACCCGCAATACCAGACAGGTATGGCAAGGGGACGCGCTTATCGTCCAACTTTGAAAGACTGTAAGCGCATAACCCTGAGTTCCGAAGATGAGAAGCACTACAAGCAAATCATCTATGTGCTTCAACAAACGGAGAGAATAATGGGTGAGATAGATGAAATAATAACTGAATATAAAAGCGAAGGAAATAGAATGTGAATAGTAATTATTAAATTGGTAAAAACATGAAAAGACTATTATTATTGGCAATGCTTTCTATCTTGCTATTGGGCACAGTGAAAGCTCAGAGTATAGCTGGCGTTTACGACAGTGATTTCAACGAAATGACCCTGCAAGTCAACGGCAACAAGGTAACTGGCACATACAAATGGGCAGACGGACGCATCGAAGGAACGCTCTCAGGGCATACCCTCAAAGGACGCTGGACCCAATCGAACGGCAAAGGACGTTTCGTGTTTGAGTTCAATTCTGACTTCTCTGCCTTTACTGGTAAGTGGAGTTACAATGATGCTGAACCAGCATCAAAATGGAACGGAAAGAAGAAAGGGGCCACTATAACAACAGCTGCGATTGCTGGTGTTTACGACAGCGATTTCAACGAAATGACCCTGCAAGTCAACGGTAACAAGGTAACTGGCACATACAAATGGGCAGACGGACACATCGAAGGAACGCTCTCGGGGCATACGCTCACAGGGCGTTGGACCCAATCGAACGGCAAAGGACGTTTCGTGTTTGAGTTCAATTCTGACTTCTCTGCCTTCACTGGTAAGTGGAGCTACAATGATGCTGAACCAGCGTCGAAATGGAACGGAAAGAAGAAATAAATCCGCTACGTAATTGGGGACAGGAACGCTGTGAGGATTAGAAAGTTACTCTTGTAAGAGATAGATAAAGTTGAAATATCTTGGAGACAAACTCCCCCCAATTTAGATGAATAGATAAGTAACAATTAAAAAATTGAATTATGATTAAAGAAATCCTTGAGAAAATTAAGAAGAATGTAACTTGGCATTTATATCCCAAGCCAGATGATCTTAATTTGAAGTCGGTAGTTGAATTTGTTTTCTATTTATTTATTACGTTATTATTGCTTTTAATTTTCTTCTATTGGCATAAAGTACCAGAAAGAAATATTGTTTTAGTAGTTGATAATGTCAAATGTAACCTTAAGATTCCTGCAGATTCTGCTATATCAACAAATGCCAATATATGTTTGAACATTCCCATGACCAATAGGGAATCTAACAATAATGAAGGATTCTCTACTTCTTTTTCTTTCTATGGGAAAATCATTAATAAAAAAGATAAAGATAGTATTGATAGAATAAAAGACAGTATTCTTATTTTGACAACAGGAACTGAATCTGATTTATACAAAGTAATTAATTTGTCAAACAGGACAAAAATATTAGATAACTTTTTAGAGTCGCATCAAGATTTAAATAACAACATCTTTTATTTTGCATATGGTTACAATAAATCTGAGATAAATAGTTATAATCAAAAGCCATATCTGAATTACATTGCTTCTAAATTTGATAATTCAGAAGACTCACTGGGTATGCTTTCGTATGTGACATCCACAAAAAAATATTTTTGTCGAAGTGAATTTTATATATCAAAAACTTTTGGTTTAGAACAGCAGAACATATATTCAAGGGGGGAGCTTGGAGGTCCAATATGGTATCGTTTTGAAGATATTTCCCAATCCTATTATAATATCAGATTATGCACAAATTCAATAGACTCTTTAACATTAAAGTTGGATTTCAATGGGGTCGTAGATTTTTCAAATATGATACCAGAACCCGATATCAAAGGAATGGGATTCATAGAATTTCAAAATCAAGATAAAATTCGGCAAATACAACAAAATGGTCTTCAATTCTATGGAAAGTTTAAAGAGTTGGAGAATATGCAGACAGTAAGATTGTTAGCTGTAACAACAATATTAGGTGGAATTATAATCCTGTACGTTGCAGTATTCTTTATTGCTTGTTATCATTTTTTTAGATGGATGAGAAAAAATATTATAAAAGGTATTTTAATACTTACTATTATCATTTTAATTATCTTTTATTTCTTTCATTTATTAGATCCACTACTTCATCCTTGAATGATGAGTTAGTTACATTATGATTGCATCGCTGTCAAAAAAAACAGATATCGTTTTGAAAATGAAGTTCGTTAGGAGAATGGCCTATGATAGATTAATGTGAATTAAATGCTATAGAAAGGATTTACATATTTCATTGAAATCAAATGAAAACTGCTGCATTCATGAATATAAGAAGCCCTTCATTGCAATGAAGGGCTTTATAAATGAGAACCCCAATAGATATTGTAATTATTTCGTCATTTTGATATCATATGGCGTAATATCAGGAGCAGAAATAGTGCTTTCTTCAAGATTTTCTCCGCATAATAAAAATATTCTTTCACAGGGAATATAGATAGTTTTTAGTTATTTCCTGCAAATATAGTAACAATTCTGAAAAGCGCCAAGTCTTTGTGTTACTTTTTAAAAATTTCATCACCTGTCCTTCGGACACAAGTCTATCTTAAATCCTAATTTTAAGATGAGCTTCAGGGTCTCCACAGAAGTATTTCGATCATAGACCTTCTCCTCTTCAGGAAGGTCCTCGTAGGCGACGAGGCAGGGATGATGCTTTTGGGCATCATCACGTTTCTCGCCGTATGTCCATCCTTGGGCGATGCGCTCTTTTGCCCATATCTCATGCACGTTCTTCGCCATTGCCTCTAACAGTGGATTCAACTCCTCTGGCAATTGAATGTCAGAAGTATCGATAGGATTTGGAATGTATTGTTCTGTCTTCATATATTATTGATTTTTATTAGCCATTTCTATAAACCAAGGAATAAACCGAATAATCTCCTTGTCTATCTCTTGTATCTCATCAAGTTCTGTATAGGGCCGGATGTCACAATGGATGAAGAAATCTTTATGGGCATTCTTCATGGCCTTCACCTTCTTACCGTTAATGAAATTACATTTTGAGTAATAATCTTCTGCTTCTGAGGGTTTGCGATAGCCTAACAATAGTTTTTCAACATTCCAGCGGTCATGTTCCACACGACCAAGTGTCTCTGCTTCTTTGTCCGTAATCTCAGTAATATCAGCATCGCTATTGCGCATAGCTTTTATGGTATGGATACGATAGACTATGTTGTAGGCACTATAGAGGTTTGACCATTGGAGAGCAACAGGCAAACTAATCCATTTCTCGTGTATTTCATCCCACGTACAGTTTTTGACTTCTTCACAGGTCGGTATTCTTTCCCATTGCAGTTCGTCACACTTACTATAAAGATGATTAATGCACTCTGCCATTCTTTGGGCTCGTTTGTCAACATCGAAGATAATATCCGTCATCCCAAAGGGATAGAGATTGGCATATCGACCTTTTAATGGTATCTCTTTGATCATATTATTCTCTACAACGATTTTCTTTGTTGGCATTTCCGACTTCTCGTGTAATTTCGTCAGGAATTTACTTGAAGTGTTTTGCCTGACAAAGACAGGAACATTTTTCTCATACACCTCGTCTGGTAGGTTCATCGCTATGGCCATATTATGACGCGAATCTCTCATAGCAAATATGAGAGACAGCAACTGTGTTTCATCAGAAGCCCAATCTGCAATCTGTTTCTGTATCTGCGCTGAATAGACATCGCCTTTGATAAACTCAAATTCTACATCCAAAAAATCTGCCTTTTCGCCCTCGAACTTGGTAGCAGGAATTTTTTTCCCGTCATACCAATGCGCCTGTATCTCAAAGAAGTGACGATAACGTGTCATAAACAGGTCTTTTTCCTTGTCGGCGTTTAAATCAATGAAAGTGATGCGTGTTAGATTCTGTTCTTTCTTGAAATTTGGGAAATGGAGCATCTTGGCAGCTTCAACTCCCAAAGTAACACCAAAGTTTGATGTGCCAACAATTACCAAATGCACATGGTTGGGGGCATCTTCGGTGATGCCAATCCCGTCAATGGATGGATATCGCTGTTCATCATTGTCGGTATAACGGCAATCCACAAACATCTGTTTGGCCCAATCAGCATAGAAATTATAAGGAATGAACTCTATGTCCAAGTCACGGATGTTGTCAAACAAGTCTGCTACTTGCATGGCAGCATAGGTGTCCTGATCTTCAAATACCGTAGTGATACTTTCCGGCAATCCTTTTTCCTTATTCTTTTTAAGGACTTCGTAAACTTTTTCCATGCAATCGATATTCATGGCATCGTGCGAAGCTTTGGTCCTGTCACCGACTATATAGATACTACATGCCTGGTTCAGTTTCATTTCTTCCAGATCATTAAGCGAAGTGCGATGTCCGTTTTTAATGATGACACGTTTCTCACAATCCTGAGCAATAGAGGAATGTATCTTTTCCGCAATCTCCTCGCTGGGCAGTGAACTCTGCAATAGCACGTAGGCATCAGCGTTGGTACATATCTGCTTGATGATAGACGGCACAATCTCATCATAGCCAAGAATGACGTAGTGGTTTTCTATAACATAAGTATTCTTTCCAGTCCTAAAATTCTCCACACGACGTTGCAACATGTTAGACAATACGGAGATTAGCATGCCACCAAATATGATAACACCCAAAATGGAACCGAGAACACCAACAATGACCCCCCATATTCTATTTCCCTCCTGATAATTATCCATATAGAGAGTGCTTAGGGCATTCCCGTCAATAAAGAGATATAAAGCCCATTCATAGAAAGGGATTTTTTTTCCATCTTCCCCAAAAGGAATCAATGAGCATAATAAGACTCCTATTATAAAAGCAATCAGAAAAAATCCTATTAATATAACTATTTGATTCCAGATACCGTCCGAAAAAGTTCTGTCAAACCTTAAAAGCCATCTGTGTAGTTTTGTTTCTTTTTTCATATTCAATAGTTTTTAGTTCGCTGTTGCAAATATACAATATTTCTTTTATTAAACAAAAAATTCAGCCTCCTATCTCCTGCACGCAATACCGTATGATGAAGTGTGAGGAGTCTTTATCTCCTTATCAATGATTGTAACACTGGAGGACGAAATGGGATAGAACACCTTTTGTTCTGCTAAAGGAATACAGAGAGACACAATGCCTTCTGCATCAGACAGAACTCGGTGACCATCAACGATTACTTCTGTATGAGGACAGCGCTCATTATCTCTACTCTCATCAAAAAGTATAAAATGAATATCTCCATAGACCTTTGCATCACGATAGAGATTCAATGTCACTTCTTCGGCTAACAGAAGTGTCGTATCCACAGGTAGGAAGTCCTGACAAACTACTTGTATGCGTACTTGCTGATTGATAAAACGATGTGGGATATTGGTAAACAGAGACGCATCCTTGATGGAAGGTATCGTATCCGTCTTCGTCTCATTCTCCAAGGTCATCGTTACAATGGCATCTTTCAAAGGCGGCAGTTGTTCGTTATGCACAGACGCCTCGTTTAGCTTTATCTCTACATCAACAGGTTGGTTGGTGCGCCACACATAGAATAATGCTGCAAGAACGATGAAGATACCCACAGCCCATGCTATTGCTTTCTTGATTAATAGCCGTTTATGACGTTGCCAGATGGTATCAAACTCAACGCCTAACAACTTAGAGACGAGTTGGACATAGGCACGTTCTTTGTTCATCCATGGCCAACGATATATCTTTTCATGGATGTTAGCTCCAAGAATCTCTGGCAGTCCCAGTTTGTCAACAACAGGGTTGAAACATTCAGTATCAGGATGACCACTATGAGGTGTGCCTTCTACGATGAAGAAATGAATCTGTTTGGTTCTTCCTAACTGATGGAAGAACTCTATCTCTTTACCAACCCATTCTGACTTCGCAGAGTTTGGTGAGCAGATGACGATGAGGTTCCGGGAAGCACGAAGGCGTTCTTGCAACTCTTCAGAGAGTCCACCTGGCTGAATATCTGTTGGGGCAAAGAAAACAGGCTTGATAGGCTTTCTTGCCCATCCATGCTCACTACAAAGGGTGGCAGGCATCTTGTAGCCTTCCAGCTTCTTTTGCACTTTCTTGCCCCACTCCGTATCTTTCGAGTTATAACTGATAAAGGCAAAATATTTGAATTGTGTTTGCTCCATAGCTTACTGTTTGTTATTGAGTTGTGACAATACCGAGGTTACCGTTTTGATGATATCCGCATCTTCTGGGTCGGAGGCTATCTTGAAGACATCTTGGCACTTCTGGAAATAAAAGACCATCTGCTGAATGTTATGCTTCTCATAATTCCTTATTCCCATGATATAGTAAGTTTTGGCGATTAAACGAATGATGTTCTCTGTTTCCTTAATGGGACGAAGATTATGTGGAGCTAACTCTTTCTTTATTTTCAGCGACTTGACCAGATATTCCAGCCCTTTCTGGGAATTGGTTATGTCATAAGTTGATAAAGTATCGTTATCTATTACTTGACGACTATCCTTGTATGCATATTCAGTACCTAAATTATGATAGATTCCTGCTGTATTGATATTTTTCTCACCATAAATCCTTAGGCAGAGGTCAAGTGCTTTTTCTCTATACATCTTTACCTCGGATGGATGTGGCTTCCCTTCTGCATCTGCCTTTTCGCCAATGGCTGCTCCCATTCCATCATAAAGTTTCAATAGTAGTACGACAGGCATATTCCCTTTCAATTGTTCAGCGATGTCAAGTCCTTTGGCAAATAAGGTCTTTGCGCCATCAAAGTCTTTCTTTGCTATTAAAACAGCTCCTATGTTATAATAGGTAAGAGCCACCTTGGCACTGACTTCTCCATATACCATACGGCGAATTGCCAATGACTTCCGATGATATTCCAAAGCTTCGTCCGTTCTTCCTAGAGCCAGATAGGTGGTGGCAAAACTATTGTATATAGTAGCCATCTGGGGCGAGTTCTCTGGTACTAATTGTTGACGCAACTGGAGAGATTGCTGGAAATACTGAAGAGCTTTCTGGAATTTTCCTCTCACCAAATACACAGTGCCGATATCATTCCAACACTCAGTCATCTCTAAACTTTCCTTGTCTGCATGACTTTCTGCATTCAGGAAATAAGACTTGGCTTGGTCAAATAGATTCAGGTATTCAAAAAGGAACTCTCCTGCATCAATCTGCCATCGGACATTGGTTGAATCCAGTTGAGCACGAGTTTCTATGTAAAAACGGGCTTTCTCATTGTCGAAACGACCAAGAGCGATAGTGTAGAGTTGGTAGAGGTATTCGGCATCCTTCTCTTGTTGTTTCAGAATAAGAGCCATCTCTTCATTAGCCTCATTCATTAGTTGTTGCCCTGCCTTGATGCGCTGTTCTATCTCTGCAAGACGTTTTTCTATATCTAGTTCCTTAAGCAACTGCTCTGCCTTTTCTAAATCACCATTCTCAATACAGAGATTTATCTCTCGCTCTTTGGCATCCAATTCATCATAATCAGTACGCGCATAATGATCGGCAAGCCCATCAATCAACGACTGGTATTTCTCAAAACTTTTCTGTAGTTCTTGTATTTCTTGACGATATTTCTCTATCGTAATCTGATTAGCTTGCTGTTGCTTCTCCAGCAAAGCCATTTGGGTCTTATAATTCTTCTCAGCAGTTTTATAAGCATTATTCTCTATCCGTTGCTTGTCAGCCTGTAGTTGTTTGGTAGAAACCATCACAATCGTCAGAGGGACCTTGGAGGAGATTGCATACCGGCGCCCTATCATATTCTCATCATTGAGTTGATAGCCCTGTTTCTGTACTTGTTGAAGGGCATAGGCATCACCTTCCTTTTTACCTACCATCATCATTGAAAAGAATCCCTTAGCATCACTCAGTACAGCATTATGCCCTCCTCTGACACGAATGGATACACCATTCAAGGCCACACCTTTTTGGTGAGGACGTCCTAACGTCTTTACATAGCCTTGTTGCGTCTGGGCTTGTGAGGTCCAAACCATACAAGCAACGAATATGGATATTATCAATCTCAGATTACTCTTTTTTAGCATCTTCTACTGTCTTTTGGATACGCTGTAGGCGTTTTTTCTCGTCGTTCGCCTCGTCAATGATGTCCTGTCCTAACTGCATCTTTGCCTTTGCTGCTTCTTTAGCTGCCCGATTTCGTTCCAGAACGGTTTCAGGATCAAAGACGGTATGAATGAGGGAGTCGGCTTTTTCCAGTTCTCCATTCTCAATACAGATATTAATTTCACGATCGATAGAGTCTAAGTGGTCATAGTCTGTCCGTGCATAACGATCAGCAAGGTCACCAATCAAAGACTGGTATTTCTCATATTTGTCTTGCAAATCCTGCAACTCTTGTTGGTATTGTTCCTTTGTAATTTCCTGTTCTTTAACTTGCTGATCCAATTGTTTGAGCTTTGTCTGATAATTCTTATCAGCTACTTGGTATGCTTTTTTCTCTATTCGTTGCTTGTCTGCTTCTAATTCTGCAGAATTAACCATGACAATCTCCAACGGTACACGAGAAGAAATAACCAAAGAACGTCCCACCAACTCACGGTCTTTCAGTTCATATCCGTTTTTCCGAACACTCTGTAAGATGATGGCATCACCTTCTTTCTTACCCTGCAGTATGACAGCAAACTTTCCATCTTTGCCTGTTAAGACTTGATTGACCAAACCACGAAAACGGACAGTCACATTTGACAAAGGTACACCAGGCTTATTAGGGCGTCCTAACGTCTTTACATAACCCTGTTGAGTCTGTGCTTGCAGTGAAAGAGTTGTGAGAAACAATACAATAAAGCTAATTTGTCGTAGTATCATAATTATTTAACTATCTGGTATATTGTTTAAACACCTTTTTCTCTTCCTCTTCCAATATGCACTGGAAGTCAAGACCTACATGGCTGAATTCATCAACCAGTATTTTGTTCATCAATAGGGCTTGAGTTGTTTTCGACAGGTTTTGAGCAAGGAGCCTGTCGTCATTTTCTGTATTCATCGCTACTGTTTCATAGATGGTATGCAGATGTTGTCTCCAGATTTCATCGCCTTTCTTCTTAGGGTCAATAAAGTTCTCCAGGAAACTCTTCAGGACTTTACTGCCAATGTCTCCTTGGAAAAACTGGTGGGTAGTAGTCATTAAGAACAGTCCTATGACATTCATCTGGTTAAGTTCCATCCTACTCGCAATGATTTGGAAGAGATAAATCTCCTGTGGAGCGGTATAACCATCAGCGCCAATCAGTCGGATGATGTCACGCAGATAGGTTTCTCTGTCCTTTCGGGTCTTGGGCATCTCTTCGTCAATATTATCGTAACCACCACGCAGGGCCTCCATTAGTTTTGTCTCGTCAATTCCCTCCAGATGGCAGATGGCTGTCATTGCCTCTTTCTCCTCGGGTGTTACCTCACCGTCCGCAATAGCCATCGCTGTCAGGTCGCGGGCCAACTTAAACTGTGGTTCTGTCACCACAGTTAGAAATTTACTAATAATACTCATAATCGTTTATGCGGTAAAGCGACGTTCCAGGTTATTCACCGCTCTCAATAGCCTCGTAGAATCTCTTCTGACCGGCATTGAGCATGCCAATGGCACGGGGAACGAGGTCGCCAAGGATGGGGGTGCTGTCGACAAGAACCTCGAAACCAATCCATACGGAATCGGGAACGGGGGTGTATGCCTTGATGACCTTTATTTCGGTATTGATGATGTTGAGGGCACGAAGCACGAAATCACGGTTTTCGTCTGTCACATCGAAAATATTGGGCATCATCAATCGGAAATACTGCTCGTCGTCCTCATCGTTGAAGAACACGAAATTCTTACCCTCACACTTGAAGTCTAAGCCATATTCTGTCGCTTCCGGGCGGAACCCTTCGTTCTGGAGGTATTCCATCATCATTGCTTTTAAATCCATAGTTTTGTATTTTTAGTTATTTGATAAATCCTATCTTTGGACGGGAGTTGGTACGGTCAAGACTTTCCATCTTGTTACGTAACGCCTCATACTGGGACACCATCTCCCTATTGATTGACGGGTGGATGCTTCTGATTGCCGCTTCCAGCATCTGCTGGGTGATGGGTTGGTCGTTGAAGGCTGCACCCATAGCCGTATCGTTGACGATGTAGGCGATGTCACTGGCAATATACCCATCCGTCATTGTGGCCAGTTTCTCGACACTTATCTCTTCACAGGGGCGACCTTTCAGATGCATCTTGAACATCTCCTGACGAGCCATTTGGTCGGGCAGGGGCACATATACCATCTTGTCGATACGTCCTGTACGAAGTACGGCTGGATCGATCATGTCAGGACGGTTGCTGGTGGCAATAACGAAGATGCCCCGTTGACCGCAGTTGTTGAGTTGTGTAAGGAACTCATTGACCTCGCCAGCCGTATTATTATTGTTTACGTTGGAACGGCTAGGTACGAAGGCATCGAACTCATCGAAGCAGATGATTGTCGGACTGTTTTGCTGTGCCTTCTTAAACAGGTCGGCAATTTTGCTCTGTGAGCCATGAACATAGATGCTGCCCAGATCGCTGGCTTTTACTAACATGAAATTGAAGCCCGTCTCTTCGGCAAATTTTTCGGCAAAGAAGCTCTTGCCACATCCGGGAGGTCCATAAAACAACATACCGTTGGGTGGTACCAACTTGTATTTCTCCACTTTCTCTTTATCTTTTAGCATAAAGATGACCTTTTGGGTGAGCATCTGTTTGAGCTCTTTCATGCCGGCAATATCCTCGAAGCCATGTCCGTTGCCCTTTTTAATCTCCACATCGGCAGTCGGCTCATCGTCCTTTTGCCTGGAGTCAAAAGGATTTTGGGACTTTGGCTCTTCTTTCTCTTTTGGGGGCGGTGCTGTAACGGCCGGTTTGTCCTCTTTGGGGCGATCCAGTTCCGTCAGTACGGCATTGCCGTCCTTATATAAACAGGTACCATTAACTGCCAACCCATGATGCAGTATCATATATAGGTTGGTGTCAAGATTGTTAATATGAGAGAGATTAAGCGGTTTCTTGCGAAAGGGGAACAGCGCCTTTGTTCGTTCCTTGCGGTCGAGTCCTTCAGGAATTTCGGGATCCCAGGGAATACGACCTGTCAGCATGGTATACAGCACACTGATGGCAGAGAACAAGTCGGTGCTTATGTTATAAAGTCCGATAAGTGCTACATTAGCCTGATAACGCTCGTCAAGGTCTAAGGTGTCGAAGGGAGGATTTCCACTGACCATTTGAGAAAGGTGCCCCAAATCGATAATTTCCGCATTTCCGCCCGTCTTGCTGGACAGCATGATGTTGCGAGGGGTGATGTCGTTATGCATGAGTCCCATATCATGGAGATACATCAGTCCGTCCAGCACGTCACGGAATATCTGGATGGCCTGTTCTTTGGGTAACGGTCCCTCCCGTTGTATTTTGTCTGCTAGCAACTCGCCATTAAAATAGTTGGTAACCATATAATGGCAATCGCCTACCTCCTTACATTGATAGGTGCCCTGTTCCACGAACGAGACGATATTCTTGTGTTGCATCTCAGATGCAAGCTGAATGCTCGTCACCTGATGATTACCGTCGAGCATCTTCTCTGGAGTATTCTTGAGAATATACAGTTTAAGGAAGAAAGGGTCCTCATTCTCATCCTCTATCCGATATGTTTCACAGTAGTGATTCTCCTTGATAAGACGTTTTACCTCGTATTTACCTATATGTTGATTGTCTTGTAATACTGCCATAATAGATTGTTTTTGGAATGTCCTGCTGCAAAATTACAAAAATTTTTTGGAAACACCTTGGCAGAATCAAAATATTTGACCACTTTTGAAGCAGATTTCTCGACAAATAAACACTAGTGTTTCTTTAGCAACATTTTGTGATTTCAATTCTTCTATCTTTTCTTCTGCCCCCTTAATACCAAAGGTTGGCTTGGTTATTTTGTTGCTGACGACTGTTATTGTTAGTTTCATTCTTATTTTTGTAACGATTTGAGGACGTTGGCACTTGGTCGACATGCTCGAAATGGAAACCGGTGCCTTTGTTAGGGGGCTGTTGCTCTGTTTGACGGCGCTTCCTGGTTGAGGATTTGTGTTTTTTTGTTTGTTTTGCTGGCTGACTATAGGTGGGTTGCCGACGGATCGGTGAAGAGTTTACTGGACGACTGGCAGCAGGCTGACTGTAGGATGGCTGGTTATATAGCGGCTGTTGATAGGTTGGTGGAGTGTAGGTGGGAGGCGTAGTATTTGCCGGTTCAGGTTGCACGGCGGTCTGCTGTTCCTCCTGCTGTACCACGGGCTGTGGTGTATCGTACGTTGTCCGCCTCGACTGGAAAAAAGGAGAATTGAGCCACAGCACCCAACAAGTGAGCAGATAGGCGATGAGGAAGAGGACGAAACGACCGGTATGCTTACAGGCACTCTCGTAGAGGTCGCTCAGGATGGAACGGTCGAAGAGCCAGTGCTGCATGCCACCTTCGATGTGTTGAAGGCGACAGGTACGGATGTTGAAAACATAAATAGGACGGATGCGCCAAGGATGGTCGTATCGATTGCCCCAATCGTAAAGACAATACTCCCAATAGGAATGTCGGTAATTCCACCACTCACCTGTGACATAATGGTGCTTCAAGGCGAAGTCGGTCATGACGTTATGGTTACCGCCATCGCCTCCCTGTCGAAATACATTGTGAGGGCTGAGAGCATAGTTGAGAATGGAGCCTAAAGACACGCGGCACACTATCATGCAGGGGTTGTTGTCCCCCAGACGATAGTCGTCAAGGGCATAGCCCATGGCAACTGTACGCTTGGAAGCGAAATAGACGCCATTTCCTCCCCATCCATCACGACTGGCGGCAAAGGTTCCATGCGTCCACGTGGAACTGTAACGCAGATGTCTGTTACGACTCGGACAACATACAATAGCTTGTGCTGCCGTCAAGTCTGTACCATGATAGAGGGTGACGGCTGGGATGAAGACATCGATGACAGTCCAGATGAAACCCTCAATCACCGCAATAGCCCCATGGAAGATGGGATATTTCAGGAGTCGCCAGAAGAACATGATGATTTTTCCGAAGAAACTCTCTCCTTCCTCATCCCATGAACTGGGTTTGAACACCTCCATAAAGAGGTCGTACAACACCATCATCACATGTACTACGAGGTTGTAGGCAATGGCATTGAACAGTCGTAAAGGCGTAATCGCCACATAGAGGGCTATCTGCACAATCTGTAGGATGATGCGCAGAGCGGGTTTGATGTCCTCTGCCAGCCAATCAGTCTTAAGGATATAACGCCAAGGTTCCGACAGGATATGCTGCCAACGGTTGGTATAGAAAAGAGGTGCCGTTGTCAATCGATAGGCATTATACAGCAATCCGTTATAGTCGCCACTCAGATTTTCGGAGAACAAGCGTAATCCGAAGAAGATGACTATTCCCAAACCAATGATGGCTCCCACGCCAGCATGGTCAAACACTAACCAGCCAATCAATGCACCAATACCCACAAAAGCGCCTACCACCGCAAGGAATTGCAGAATTTCGTCTTTGAAGGCAAAGACTATCAATATGACAAATATCCAAAAGATAATCTTGATAATCTTCCAGATGGCTAATAGTAAGTCTTCTACAGAAGAGATACCACTCGGACGAGAACGTTCTACCACTTGTTGTTGGGCAAGGGGTTCTATATATTCTAGATAGGACATGGCCACATAACCAGACTCGCTGCCACAGTCAATCTCTCCCCATGTCTGTCCGTTATTATATGTTGTACCCTTCACGTTGACATAGTCGCCTTGTACGAGGATGCCCATCTTCGAATACGATATTCCGGGCCCTCTCCGTATATTCAGCGTGTTAGCAGTAACCTTGTACTGAGCAGGAAAATCTTCAGCACAAACATTTGCTACTGTACAAACGAGTAACAACAATAGAAAAAGGATTCTTTGTCTTATCATAAGCAGTAATACATATTGCAAAAGTACAAAATAATTCTTAACTATGAACTATAAACTATCAACTATTTTCGTGCCAATACTCCGTGAAGTCTTGAGAACAGGAAGGAAGATTGTCACCTTGTCCTTCACGGAAGAGAAGTTGTGTGTGATGTTCGGCTCTACAAACTTTCATCTCCTCATCCCACTCCATCTGCAGATAAAGGGGATAGTAGTCGTATTTCTCCGCCCATAGGAAGCCATAGGAAGAACCAAAGGTCTCGCTGGTGATACGCTCCCACGTTGCATCCCACCAAGCATATTCGGGAAATCCCAAAGCACGCCAGAGGTCGCTACAACGACGAGAAAGTAACTCGTATTCTGTTTCCGAGACAACATCCTTGAGACTTACCCTATCACCATCAAACCTGACTTCAATCCAGTCGTCATAGTCTTTGGCATCCATCAGTTGCATGGTCCATCTCCATACCTTCAATGCCCACCAGAAATGACCTGTCTCCGCACAGAGATCACCGATGCGCATTCCTTTCATAAACATCTGTTTGCTGCTGGAAGCACAACGGATAGGGTGAATGGTGCGGTTCACCAAATCCTTCAGCAGGCGTGCTTCCAAATGAGTAACAACACCACAGGGTGTGCATCGGCACACCCTGTAACTGATTCTTCTTCTCATCATACACATTTAAAATCCGACTTTCGGCTTAGCCTTAGGCACCTCGATAGGCTGAATGTCTGCCGTTGTGAGACTCAGACATTGGTCAACCTTCAGATGGCGCTTCCGCATGCATCGCTTGGCATGGGTGAGATAGATATGCTCGAGGAAGTTTGCGACATAGCGGGCATTGCCCCATGAGTCTACATTGCGTACTGCATACGCTTCGGAAAGCAATGTCTTGTATTTCATCCATGCTTTGGGCGTGAAATGATACTTAAATTCCTCCACTCTCCGACGTGTTATCTCCAGCAGTTCATCAACGGTGAAGTCGGTGAACTCAAAGCGGTTAGGGAATCGTGAGGCAAGTCCTGCGTTCAATTCAAGTAGTTGTTGTAGGGGTTCCTTATAACCACAGAGAACGATTGCAATATCACGTTGCTGTTCGTTGGCAAGGATATCCTTCAGCATGGGGAGAATCAGTTTCCCCGGGTCGTTCGGATGGGATGAGTTAAGCAGGTAAGCTTCGTCTATCATCAGCACACCGCCTTTAGCCATCTCCAAGACCTGTCGTACTGCCCTCTCCTCATCACCCCAGTTACTGCCGAGAAAAGTGCTGCGGTTACACACCACTACGTGTCCTTTGCTCAATGACCCCGTCTCGCGGAGCAGTGCCCCATAAATCTTACAGACTGTAGTCTTTCCTGTTCCTGGTCGTCCGAAGAATATCGCATGGAGTGACACTTCATGACATTTCCAGTGTGGTTGTCTCAACAGCATCCAGGCATTATAGGTGGTGAGTTCCAGCAGGTCCTTGATTTGCGTCTTGATATTCCGGCACCCCACCAGTTTCTTCAATTCCTGTCGTGGATGTCGGACAGGTTTCAGAATCTCCACATTCACCTTGTTGTTCTCGTTGAACTCTACAGTGCCTTGGGGAAAGTCGTCAGAGCACCAATCGTCATCCTCGCCTTTGTCTTCCTCTTCCTTTTCAGCCTCCTTTTCAGCCTCCTCATTCGTTTTCTCGTCTTCGTTCGCGACCTCAGCATCAAAGTCATTCATCATTTTCATTAAAAGCGTCTCAAAATCGTCGTCTTCTTTTCTGTTCATCGTATTATTTCCGTTTTAAAGTCAATATGATAAGGAATAGTGTCACATAGTAGCTCCAGTATAAAGGAGCGCAAGAGTTGTTAGGCAAAACGAGCCGAAACCCGTCTGCCTGTTAGTTCGTTTCTTTAGGTCGGAACGATTGCTTGTGTTAGCGTAGTCTTGTTTCCAAAAAGTCAAAGAACACCCTGTCACTTAGTGACCATCCCCTACGGGCACAACGTAGTGGTAAGCGCATAGCGCTACATCTTCAGTTGCGTCGTTCGGCGACTGGCTAAGTGTGTGGATTTCTTTGTTCTCAAATACATTGTGGATACTTCCTCTTTCATTTGCGGTGCAAAGATATAGAAAATCCAGTATATCTTCCATATATTTTTCTGAAAATCTTTTGAATTTAACATTTGAGATTCAAAATTAATTTGTAACTTTGACCTGACGGTCGAAGGTACTTTCGTTCGAAAGAACAAAGAAAAACTTGTTTTCCTTTGGTTCTTTGCTCACTTAATCGTATCTTTGTCCCCTAGATATGCTTAAGACTCTTTATCGACAGATCAAGCAATATAGAACGGCAACACTGCTGACCCCTGGGTTCATAGCGTTGGAAGTGTTGATGGATGTGCTGATTCCCTATGTCACAGCCTCGCTGATAGACAAGGGCATCAACGCCGGGGATATGCAGAACGTCTATTTCTATGGGGCCATTATGCTTGGAATGGCATTGCTGAGTATGGTCTTTGGCATCTTAGGAGGGCGCTGCTCTGCCTATGCCTCCACAGGGTTTGCTGCCAACCTGCGCTCGGCAATGTACCGTAACATCCAGCGACTGGCCTTTTCGGATATCGACAAATATGCTACTTCAGGACTGATTACCCGAATGACCACTGATGTGAACTCGTTGCAGAGTGCCTTCCAGCAGCTCTTGAGTATCAGTGTACGAGCCCCCTTTAAACTCGTGCTGTCTATCTTGATGTGCCTGCTCGTCGACGCCAGACTCTCGCTGGTATTCCTCATCGCACTGATTATTCTGAGTTTCTCCTTATACCATATTATATCCAGGGTGGCGCGTATGTTTCAACAAGTTTACGTGAAATACGACGAACTGAATCTGAGTGTGCAGGAAAACGTCACAGGCATCCGTTTGGTCAAGGCTTTTGTCCGTGAAGACTATGAGAACGAGAAATTCGCTAAGGCTGCAGAGAATCTCTATAAATTATATGTGAAGGCCGAGAGCCTGATGGCATGGAACCACCCTGTCATGAATATGGTGGTGTATGGTTGTATCATCGCCCTCTCTTGGCTGGGAGCCCATTTTATAGTGGAAGGAACGCTTACTACGGGAGAACTCACCTCGTTGTTTTCCTATGTTATGTCAATCCTGGTTTCGTTGATGATGCTCTCGATGGTCTTTGTGATGCTCACCCAGAGTGCTGCTTCCGCCAAACGTGTAGCAGAGATTATTGAGGAAGAGCCTGACATTGTAAATCCTGAGCATCCTGTCATGGAGATTTCCGACGGCAGTATCGAGTTCCGTGAGGTGCGTTTCGACTACCAGTCGTCCCCTAAGTTTGGGGGTTCACAACACAAGCGCAGTGCCCTCTATAATATCACCTTTAGCATCAAGGATGGCGAGACCATCGGTGTGATTGGTGGAACGGGTTCTGGTAAGTCAACACTCGTCAATCTCATCAGTCGCCTCTATGACCCCACGAAGGGCGAGGTAAGGGTGGGTGGCCACAATGTCAAGGACTACGATTTGACCGCCCTGCGTTCAGCAGTTTCTGTCGTATTACAGCAGAATATCCTGTTCAGCGGCAGTGTGATGGATAATTTGCGTTGGGGCAATCCTGATGCCACACCCGAAGAATGCAGACAGGCTTGTCGCATTGCCCAGGCCGACGAGTTTGTGAGTATGATGCCCGACGGCTATGATACCCATATAGAACAAGGTGGCACGAATGTCAGTGGCGGACAGAAACAACGTCTCTGTATTGCCCGTGCCCTGCTTCGTCATCCGAGGATTCTCGTCTTCGACGACTCCACCTCTGCCTGCGATACAGCTACAGAGGCGAAGATAAGGGAGGCTATCCATACCCAACTGCCTGAGATAACGAAGATCATTATTGCCCAGCGCATTCTCAGCGTGAAGGACTGTGACCGTATCCTCGTCATGGACAATGGTGTTATCACCGGCTTCGATACCCACGAGAACCTGTTGAAGACGAACACGCTTTATCAGGAAATTAATGCCATCCAGCATGAGGGCGGTGGTGATTTCGACGAAAATAACACGAAAGGAGGTGCTGTATGAGACAACCGAATTTCGGACCGCCCCGGGAAAGGGCACAGGCTGGTTTCCAGAAGGTGGACAAAGAGAAGCGTGCAACCCTCCTGCGGATGTTCTCCTTTGTCTTCAAGCACTACAAATGGGCTATCATGGTAGTGATGGTCTGTGTGGTCATCTCCTCATTGACTTCCTTGGTGTCTTCCCTCTTTACGAAAACCCTTATTGACGACTATGTCGTACCCCTGACACAGGTGGACAATCCCGAATACCAGTCGTTGGCTCAGACCTTGTTTGTGTTAGGACTCATCCTGTTCTTCGGAACAGTCTGCTCCTATACCTATAACCGACTGATGATATATATCAGTCAGGGAACAATGTTGCACCTTCGAAAGGCGATTTTCGAAAAAATGCAACATCTGCCCATCAGTTATTTCGACCAGCGGTCGCATGGTGACATCATGTCCGTCTATACCAACGATGTCGATTCCCTTCGTCAGCTTATCTCCACGTCAATAACACAGGTTCTCTCGTCTGTTATCACTATCGTTGCTACCTTCACGTCGATGATAGTGCTGAGTGTTCCCCTGACATTGGTGGGTGTCTTCATGGCAGTGGCAATGATGATTGTCACCACTCAACTCGGCAAGCGGTCACGTGGCTATTTCCGCACGCAGCAGCAATGCCTGGCACGTGTCAACGGCTTCATCGAGGAGATGATGACAGGTCAGAAGGTCGTCAAGATATTCTGTCATGAGGAACAGGCTATCCGTGAGTTCGAGGATATCAACGAACAACTGCGCTCCTCCGCCTGCACAGCCAACCGCATCTCCTATATCGTGATGCCTGTGAATGGCGGTGTCAGCAACTTTGGCTTCGTGCTCCTCGCTACTGTCGGAGCAGCCTTAGCCATTTATGGTTCAACGGTTCAGGGTTCATGGTTCACGGTTTCTTTGGGTACTATCGTTGCTTTCCTGCAACTCAACAAGAGTTTCACACGTCCCATCTCACAGGTGAGTCAGCAGATTAACAGTGTGCTGAACGCTTCTGTTGGTGCAGAGCGTGTCTTCGCCTTAGGTGATGAAGAGCCCGAGGTGGATGAAGGAAAAACGGAACTGACAAATCCACAAGGCGATGTAGATTTCAAAGATGTGGACTTCGGCTATGTCCCAGAGAAACAGGTGCTCTTCGGTATCAATATCAATACCAATCCCGGTCAGAAGATAGCCTTTGTGGGAGGCACTGGTGCAGGCAAGACCACTATCATCAACCTCATCAACCGTTTTTACGAGATACAGGGTGGACGCATCCTCTATGACGGTATTCCTATTACGGACATCTCCAAGCAGTCGCTGCGCAAGGGAATGAGTATTGTACTGCAGGAGACGCACCTCTTCAGTGGCACTGTCCTGGACAATATCCGCTATGGAAAACTCGACGCCACTGACGAAGAGTGTGTCAAGGCGGCACGACAGGTAGGTGCCGACGATTTCATCCGCCGTCTTCCCAATGGTTATCTGACGATGCTTAGCGGTGATGGTGGCAACCTCAGTCAGGGTGAGCGACAGCTGCTTGCCATTGCCCGTGCTGCTGTGTCAAACCCACCAGTTCTGATTCTCGACGAGGCAACGTCCTCTATCGACACCCGAACGGAACAACTTGTCCAACGGGGTATGGACACCATCATGCAAGGGCGTACCACCTTTGTCATTGCCCACCGTCTCTCCACAGTCCGTAATGCCGACCAGATTATTGTCCTCGACCACGGACGAATTATCGAGCAGGGTACTCACGACGAATTAATCGCGCAGAAAGGAAAATACTATCAACTTTACGTAGGGAACACCATTTAACCCGTTGTTTATTTGGTGGACAAAATAATGAAAATGGTGGAAAAATCAGTGTTTTTATGTGTTTTACACCTTTTTTGATGTCTTTTCGTCCAACATTATTAAAAAACGGTGTACTTTTGCAATGGATTCAGGATAGCCAGCACATTAGGTGCCCCTATCTAACCATGATTGAGCAGATTCATACTAATTAAGTGATTTAACAGAGTTGATTGGAAACGCCCAGGAGAATGCCCCTGGGCGTTTTTCGTTTCCAACGATCATCTACCATTCTTAGTCCGCTGCCGTCGAACTGAAATCATATAAAGTGATGAGGAAAAAGGATGGGGAATGGCGACAAAACCTAAAAAATAGGTATTGCAGGATTGGGGAGGACTGACTACCTTTGCAGCCGGAAACTTAACCACATAAATTAGTTTGTATATGAATAAGACAATTGTAGTTTTCGGTTCTTCCACAGGTACGTGTGAGTCTATTGCAGAGAAGATAGCTTCGCGGCTGGGTGCCGAAGTGATGAATGTGCAGGACTTGACTGCCGACATTGTAGCAGCCAACGTAAACCTCATCTTAGGTACCTCTACTTGGGGCGCCGGCGAGATGCAGGACGATTGGTATGATGGTATTAACGTGCTGAAATCGAGTGATTTGACCGGAAAAACGGTGGCGCTCTTCGGCTGTGGCGACTGCGAGTCGTATGGCGACACCTTCGTGGGCGGCATGGGCGAATTGTATGATGCTGTCAAGAATTCGGGCGCTCAGCTGGTGGGTGCTGTCAGCACTGACGGTTATACGTTCGACGATTCTGCTGCTATTGTTAACGGCAAGTTTGTGGGTCTGCCCCTTGATGATGTCAATGAGGACGACAAGACAGACGGCCGCATTGATAGCTGGGTAGCTCAGATATCACCAAACCTTTAAAAAACTTTCAGACGGATGACAGAGAGAATGCCAATAGACATGAAGGTGCTGATGAACCACATCTATGAATATAAGAAAGGTGTGCGCCAGATGGTGTTGTTTACGATGAACAAGCGTTACGAGACGTTTGCCCTGCAGCGGTTGGACCATCAGAACATCCCCTAT
>JAEEGF011512311.1_pt1 | contig 22378 bp, 16 predicted proteins | sample 9134171 | NCBI WGS metagenome assembly JAEEGF01 (sample SAMN16246542, study PRJNA631951) | gut metagenome | biome: gut microbiome; feature: rumen; material: AP-attached | host: Bos | place: Iran: Karaj | collected 2018-10 | reverse complement strand
CGCATCAGGAGGTCATCCTCATCGACAATTACATTGACGCTTCGGACTTCGACATCCTTGAATGCCGAAACGACGGCGTGGAAGCGACCATTTTTGTGGAGCGAATCATCCCTGCCCTATTGGTGCTCCAGTCCGATTGCCTTGTGCAGACCGGTCGTAAGACCGAGCTAAAAGCCACACGCACACGCGTGCACGACCGATTCCTTATCATCGACAGCCAAGTCTATCATCTGGGTGCATCACTCAAGGACTTGGGAAGGAAACTTTTTGCCTTCAGCAAGATGGGATTGGACAAGGGCCTGCTACTGGGACAAGTAATCTGAGAGGGCTGTTGTGGCAGTTTAGAAAGAAGGTCATCCTTAGGCGAAGTTCCAGCAGCCATGTCATGCCAGCATGGGCAAGTGCGGCGGCTGGCATCTGTGGCTGCGGCAGAATTCAGCAGCCATGTCATCCCAACGCTGGCATGTGCGATGGCTTGGGATCTATGGCTGCGGAATATCATTGTCATCCGTCTTATTATGAAAACCCGACATTACATATCGGGGTGTGGTAGGGTCGTCCTTTGACTCCGTCGAAATGCTCTGCATTCGATGAAATCAATCTTCGATTTCAGGACTTTGATGTACCACCCCTCATTCACACTTAATGACACCCCCTTGCCCCTTGCCGTCATGGCGGACAGGGATCCGCCATCCCCTGAGCGACGAAAGACTTCTAAACGTGACTAATCCAACGACTCTGGTGCATCTTCAGATTCATCGTCCTTTTCTTGTTTAGCCTGTTTAATCAGCCGGAATATACTCTTCGTACATGTTCTTGAATTCATTAATGGCATTTCTATCATCGGGGGCTAATTCATTTATTCGTTCGATAATATCATACCATGTTTCGTGTAAAATCTCCTCATCAGCATTATTTGAAATAGCTGCTGGGAAAGCATGATTTGTTTGAATAAAATTGCTCAGCTCTTCAATTAGTTTAAATATATTATATGAAACATTAGATTTTACATAATCATAAGATTTATCGATTAAAGCATATGATTTATCACCAAGAAAAGAAATTGACTTTGCTGTTTTCAAACTGCTTTCCAAACTATGCTGAGTTACATTAGGGAACTCGTTATTAACATGTTCCAAAATATCTTCAATACGCTGCGGTTCTCCTTTAGTTCTCAGAAACTCTATCACGCAAGTTCTGATTGTACTACTCTCCATACCCCATTTCTTTAATGCATAGAGACCTGATTTTCCAAGAGACATAATATCTTCGTTGATATACAAATAATGCTTCAATTGGGCTATTGATGTAACCTTATGGGCGGGTTCTTTCTCTAACGCTTTTGCCAAAATCTCATCCGCCCTCATTGGAGTTCCGACTTCTTCTAAAACTTCCTGCGCCAATTCCGACATGTCTTTATAGTAATTTTTATATAGAACAAGTCGACCCTCGTATACATTACAATTCGGGTTTTCTTTTAACAAAAAACCAACAAATTCTATTAAGTACCCAACTTGGCTTTCATTTAGTTTGTCGGGTAACAAATCCTCCACGACTAGAACCTCGTCTTTTATTCTTTTATTATCAACTAGAGATATGATTGAGTTAATACATTTGTCGATTTTATATCGAGACCATTCTTTTTTATCAAAATTCAAAATATAGCGGCAACCATCGAATTCAAAAAAAACAGAGTCACAAATAGCAAAAAAGGTCTTTATTAATGCATCTTCTCCAGATGTTAGTTTTTCCTTTTCCTTTATTGACATAATGAGTGATTTCTTTGTCTCAAACAAAAAAGAACTGTTTTTAACATCAAATCTATAGCACTCATTCCAATCAAAACAATCCAATCCAGCACATCTAACAATTCCTTCTTTTATATAATTATTAGCAGTTTGTCTTGAAACGCTTAACAAGCGAGATACATCTGCCTCTGTGCATCCTCTTTCAGAACCTAAACCATAATAAATGGCACAAGCCACACATTTATATAATTTACGAGAGTCGCCTAACCTTCCTCGTGTTATACCTTTTTTATATTCGGATAAAATACTTTTACAATAGCACTCCAAAAGGTAGAACAATGGTAATTTTTTGTTTTTAAACAAAAACTCAGCCACAAAACCATAATCGCAGCCATTGATCGCTAAACTATCATAAAGATCTTTTATCACATAGGAGTCGCCTTTCTGGTTTAATTTGGAAATCGTTTCAAACAACGTTTTTATTTTTCCATTAAGGTAATTATGTACAACAGCATCACCACAGTCTTTTCCATTGTTGGAAAAATAAAACTCCACTAAACTCTTTATTCCTCTAATACGATGTGTATAACCAATTTTTGACAGCAACATTTCACCTTTGACATCAACATATGTCCGAGCATTATCACTCAATTTATTAACGGCATCCACCAGCAATGAGGGAAAAGAAGCATGATAATATAAAATAGAATCGTACACTCCTTGAAATTGCTTTAAAACAGCATCATCCCTTCTCAAATACGAGAGTACAAATAATGAAAAATCATGAAAATCGAAGACGCTTTGTAATCCAAATCTACTATTAATATCAAACAATCCCTCGGAATTGACAAATCCATCAAACAACGATTTGTCACGAGATCCATTTTTGCAATATTCCGAAACAATTAATTCCAAGTCACTTTTATCAATCGACGATACTCTACTATCTACATCAATACAATTCACGTCTTGTTTATAACAACGAGCCGTTTTAGTTTTGTATTCATCAATAAGAGGGGAAACAAACGCCATCAATTCACTATTACTCTTTGTACCAAGATTATGTATCCCAAGAAAAGAGCCTTTTTCGCAATAATACTCCAACAAATCCATTAAAGTATATATACGACTATTATTACAAGAATTCACGCATCTGATGCTTTGTATAAGTCCATCTTTGTGTAATTGTTCTATACTTGTTTCTAAATAAATTCCATTGATATAATAAAGTTCCTGACCCTGTACGGGCTTTAGTTTTAGAGAATCAGAATGATTGACTGCTTCATTTACTTTTTTTTCTTGTGAATTAGCATTAAGCCCCCATGATTCAAGCATTTTACACAACTCGGCCAATTCTATATTGGTTTTTTTCCCACAACTTCTTAATCTCAAAAAGGATTCATTGTTTTCATAATATGCCAACAAGTCCAAAACGGTTTCGAACCCACTCAGACGACAGCAATTATATGCACGAACACTAGGAAGCAATTCGGACAAAAACAAATCGTCAATTCTTGTGTTTATTGTAATCATAAAAATAGCTTTAATGTCTTCTGCTTATCATTATTGGATTAGAATCGTATTCTTGTTTAAGTTCATACAATTTTGTCCCTTTTGTGATAATATCACTTCTAAAGTTTTTATAATACTTCAACAACTCCAAAACATGAGGATCAGAAAATTGTGACAAAGAATCTATACCAAACTCGTCTTTGTGGATATAATCTAACAAGGCCTTCCAATCATCATCCGACATCGTCGATTCACATTTCATCCAGCATTTTCGCCAATTCTTTGTACAAATCTCATATCGATCATTTAGCCATTCAAAGAAATATCTATACAGAATAAAGCTCTCGGGCATTTCCAATAATTCGTTATACTCCGATTCATCTTTACCAAAAGCTTTATAGAAAAACGATTTCCCTCTGCCAATTTGACCTTTGGTACAATTTAATATGGCCTGTACTGCTCTAATATACTTTTTATTCCAATACACTCCAATATAATCCCTATTATGACTATATTCGCCAAAGACAGGATGATATTTCATCGGAAATGAATAAATATTCACTCCTAACTCTTCACACAACTCTACATTTATACGCAATCTTTGATACAAATCCTCTGGTTTATCATCAAAATTATATAGCAGATAATTTGAAAACTCCTTGATGCCCGCATCAGCACTCATTCTTAACGCTTTAACATATTGGTCGGTGGTCTTTATATTATCAAAAGCTATTCTCAATGGGCGAATCGCTATCTTTGAAAGTTGGTCAACTATATGAGGAGTAAAAAGGCGAGCATCAACTCCCTGGTTGAAATCGACCACCTTCATTTTTCCATTACCAGATTTTTTACTTTTATATGACGCTTTATAAAATGGTGCTATTTCATCATAAGCTTTGAGCAAATTCTTTTTGGTAGATGTCGAATACTTAAGGACCTTATTATCTTCAAGTATCGAAAACACTTTAAATGACATATCAGGATCTTTAATACTTCTGTAAAACTCAAACAATAATGACTGAGTCTTCCTTACATATGCTCTGTCATTAATAGAGTCTTCTAAATTGCGAATAGAAATTGCAAGTTCATCTGGTGCTTGGTATTTACTTCCTTTTCCAAAACCGCAATCAATTATTTCTTGAATAATCCTATCAAACTGCTTGGAAGCAAGAATGTTGTTATCCATTAACAGCAGATTCGCACGTTCGCCGCATATCTCATTTACTCGCATTATACGCTCTTTAAGCGGGATATAATCGATATAATGTGGCTCTAGTTTCGGAACAGCACAAAACTTGCATTTGCGAATACACCCCCTTGTCGTATATGCATAGTATGCATTTGACATTTCATATTTATAATCAACCTCGTCTAAGATTGTGTAATCCAAAGGAAGTGAGTCTACAATATAATCATTGCCTTCATCCAAATGATATAACAAACCTTGATGCGGTTTTATTCCAGTGGCTTTTTCTATCTCTTCTGGTTGAAGAGAAGCCAGCACGCCACCAACATTCAACACGCCATCTTTCTTAACCAACCCTTTAACCTGATTTATAGTATTAACGGTAATGTCAAAATAGAAAGTAAACAGAGTGGTCACATATATCCTATCCCATTCTGGATAAAGCAAATAATCTTTCTTCCAATAATAATCTTTGAAATATTCAAGCCAGCTAACCAAAAGTCTTTTACTGTCCAAACTTTCTAATGGCAACTTCTCAAGACAAACGTTTCTACGAGTTTTAATATACTCTTTAATCGTATCATAGAAGTACTTCCATTCATATTCACCTTCTAATTTGTTTAGTTTTTCAACACATTGATTAACAATTCTATCAATGATAAATTCTTTAATATCCCCCTTAAAAAACACAACATCATCACCCAACAACTTATGATAGGTTGATATTTTCATCAAACCTACCGGAGGGAATTTGTTCTTATAATTAGGCTCAATTAGAAGAATTTTGCGTTGCATTTTTCTTTAACTTGTTTTGATATTTCATCCCACAAAACTCTCTTAAACTTTGGAGACAAATCCTCTGATTCTTCAATGACCTGTTTCACTATTTCCATGCTTTTCTCGACCCCTATTAAAAAATCCGAAGAGTTCCCCTCTTTTGGGGTGTCGCACGTCATTGTCCCTCCTGTAGGTTGTGGTTCTGTATCTAAGCCATCCCTCTCATCTTCAATTTCTTGTACTGGATTTGCGTCTATAATAAGAACAGTTTTACCACCACCACTATCTTGATCAACAGGTTTGTTTTCAATAGGTTTGGCTGCATCCACAACTTCTTCCTCACCTTTTTCAGTTTCTTTTGTGTTTGAATTTATTATTTCCTGCTTCTTTACTTCTTTTCGTTTTGCATCTTCATCATACAAATTGATTGCATCAATGTCATCTGGCAAACTTTCATTTATCTTTTGAGTATAGTAATCAATTATTTCTTTTGAAACCTCTTTTAAGAACTTCGTTTTAAGCTTATTGCTTCTAATATAAGTTGCAAATTCATCCAGTTTTTTATCACATTTATCATTTAACTCTTTTGATGTAGATTGACTAACAGCCCCTTCTTCCACCTTTTTTCGGAGTATTGCTCTCTCTCTTAAAACCTGCAAGGTCTGTTCTACCTGAACATCTCTAAACCTACTAAGCGTATCAATTTCATCTGAATAAACCTTTTTAAAATATTTTTTCAACCATTCAAACAGCTCAATAACTTCTGGGGAATCATAAAATCCATCTCGTGAACTCGAAGGCATTATCTTATTGCTTGAAATAAACAATTCACCAGCGATGTATGGTTTTGCTTTCCCAAGATATTGGTCTAGAAAGTCATTATATCCAACAACCATGTTGTGCTTTCTAACTTGCAAACCGACAAAAGGACAATTGTTGATTTGTTTGATAGACAAAGGCAAACAATACCATCCCCATGCAAGCTCCTCTCCTGTGTACCCTTTTACAACAAAAAAATTCTGTCTGCTAAGTTTTACAGAATCATTTTGATTCTTAACTTCAACCTTAAATGGTTTAAATGTCTGATTTATCGTGTTAACGGTAACTTTATAACCTTTGAGTTTTTCAAAACGAGTCTTAAACTCAGCATCGGATTCACAAGAAGGTTCAATGATAATGTTCTTGAACGTGTCGGTATAATCCACAGGGACTTTTAATGATAGATAATTTTTCACATTCTCAACATCAAGGATGGCTTTGTTTGCGCCTTCCAAAATAACTTGAAAATAATGTTGCTCCTTAACATCCGATTCTTCATAACTACACGAAGTGCATTTTTCAATCACATCTGATGCCAACTTTATTGAAGGGTCTTTCATAAGTTGGTTATACTTAGTTATATCCCAAATGACAGTTGACACCCAGTTTTCACCTGGATAACTTGTTTCAAAAACCAACCTTTTGCAATACTTTGCCCCTGTCAATCGACCTACTCCATATTTCCCTATAGTATCAATACCATCTTTCTCTGATGAAGATATGCCCAATAGTAATTTTGCCACCTCATCTTTCGCGATGCCCATTCCGTTATCTCGGATTATTACAGAATCTGATTTTAAACATATGTCTACTAACGCCTTGTTTCTATTTTCTATAACATTATTTTTTACAGCTAAATCAATAGCATCACATGCGTTTTGAACATATTCTCTAAAAACGACCATAGGATCGTGATACATCTCACCCATTAGCAGGGATAATATCTTCTTGTAGAAATAATCCATAATTAATCTTGTTTATAGGTTGGACGAGGGAATTTTATCTTTATCAAGGACCTTAAAGCTGGATTGGAAATGATGTAATCACCCGGACTTAATCTAGTCATCATGGTTCTATATGTATTACCAAGATACTTATAATCATCCTTACCTACCTCTACAAAATTAGTCCTTCCATACGCAGAAGTAGAACAATTTCCCTTTACTCTATCATGAATAGCACTTCTAAACTGTTCAACAGAGAAAAGTATTGCCCCCAAGGAACGGCCTCTTTCTGCAATCTCCAACAATTGTTTCAAAATAGGTGAGTCTTTTGGAGTATCTTTCGAAGCATATTTGTTTAATTCATCTACGAAAATCACTATTTTATCAGGCAATTCATCAGACACTTTTCCACTCATCATATCATTGATTGTTTCAATAATATCTCCAAAAACAAAAGCCTGTGTAGATGGATCTAATCGAGCTAAATCCACAACTTTGACTTCGTTGGGTTTAATACTACGAATTTCATCAGACAAATACACCTCTGATTTCTCCTCGTCCATCGCGTCATTAAACAGATTATCACTTATTACTTTGTGTAATATACGACTAAACTTTTTCCATGATGAAAGAACGATTTCTTTTCTTGCTGGTGAACTGGCATCATCAAACACTTCGTTAATAGCGTCCTGAAACTGCTTCCAGGTTTTACACCCTCCAAAAGGTTTGTTTTCATTATTCACATAAGTAATAATACTAGCCAAAGTACTTGAGGGGTCCTCCTCATTTGAAAACATGTACTCTAGTTTATTCTTACATTGTTTAAACGGATACTTATATGTACTAGCCAGCCCGTGGCCAAACTGAAATTGAACAAACCCATTCCAATCTCCATACGATTGGATGTTATGATGCTCCTTACTATTTGAATATGGATAATAATAATGAACGTTTTTAAATGGATTTGGTTCTAATTCCAACATTTTGTACAAATCTTCCTGGTCCTTCGCCAGTTTTTCCACAGGAGAATCTATTCTCAATAGATCTTGACCTTTTACATTGAAAAACACGTATGCAACAGATTTGCCCTTCTTTTCCTTCATACACTTTTGTTGCAATGAGTTTAATAAAAACATCGAATACGAAGTTTTACAAGCAAGACCAGATATACCAGAAACATTTAAATGAGCCCCATCAGGGCCAATAATAAAATCAGCATTAATATCTACAGGAACTTTTTCTCCATACATTTCCAAGTAGCCGCATCTGAGTGGGTTTTTGATATTCTTTTCATCCAATCCTAAGGCATATTTAATATCCTCAACACTACATAATTGGACTGGTGTCCCATGCAAAACTGGAATATATACATTGTCATTATTTCCTATCACCCTAGCTCTGATATAATTGAACGCCACCCTATCAGTATTCCCATTAACAATTTCATCTTCTTTTATAGAGCCAAAATCAGAAGAAATGTAACTTGAAAAATGACTAGCAGAATCCGTTACATGATTAATCTCTTCAATAACCCCATAAGAAATTGAATTATTTAAATGACTCACTTTGACTACATCAAACGGACTTAATAACACATCTGAATTGGTCCAAAAATAAAACTCATCAATTGTTGATGGATTCTTTTCCGTTGCTGATACCTTGCCAATAATTTTCTCCATATTTTAGATTATTTTAATCATTAATTCATCATTGATATATTGCGACTTACAATAGTTCTCCGTTACATACATCGGATATATATGGTTAGCCCACCTGCTATCTTTTCCAAAGCATACAGGATATGCCTCATTTATCAGATGATTTGAAATCATATCCACGCGCGCTGTTTCAGTTACATCTTCGTCACCAACAAGAATAAATTCTACCTTTATCACATCCGCATAACTATTAGGACGATTTTTCGTATCCCTAATCCGAAGATACCAAACACAATACTTCTTCCCTTCATGCGTGTATTTATAGGCATTTGTCCTCTGAAATGGTTTCAATTCAGCAATCATCTTTGCAATTTTAGGCTCGACCTCACTTAACAATTCAGCATTAAAGAGTTTCGAAACGCCAACAACATGTCTAAAAGTAATTCCAAAACTTGCAACATCCAAATTTGAATCAGAATCACTGCGGTTTGAAAAGTCTTTTCGATATTCAATAGTACCATCTTTCATCAAAAAGGATTTATCATCAAACAATCCTTCGGCGCACATCTCTTCTACCAGTTTTCTTTCTTGATCCATCATTTCATTCTGAACAACCGTTATTGCTTGATGCAAGTATTTATTTCTACCTTCTTCTTTATTTTTGCTAGAAGTATTGTATGGTATTACTCTGTCTATTTGGATTCCGAATCTTTGAGCAATTTTGTCATTCTTCAATTTTAAATTGATACTTTCTGTTCTTTTTTTGAAAAAATTGACCCCTATGTTGTCAACATCATATACATCAGGTACTGCAAGAACAAATAGCCTATGGCATCTAAACATTTCCATCTTTCTATTACTTCGCTGACAACACCCCACGACAACTTGGCCAGCAACAAGAGGATAAATGGATCCGCTTATCGCCACATCACCTACCTTATATACATGTCGAGAACCATCTAAGAAGAATTTGAATATACTTTTATCTAGCTTTTTTTTAGAATCAATCATGCTTATTGTATGACAGCCTTTTTTCTGCGGTGAATCTTCTGCATACTTTTTTCCTTTATCGATGGTGTCATCAACAGCAACGTGGTCTTCATAATCACTATGAGAGTCCAATTCAAAATCATTGATACTTCTAAATTGAGCATCGTAGATTGTTGCAGAGCCTTCCGAACTTTCCTCTAAGTATTTTAATACTATACCCATAAATTACACTATAAAACCATACAAAAATACAAACTTTTTCGTTTGCAAAAACGACTTCCGGCTAAAAAGCGACAAAAAACTTCCCCACAATCCCAAACCAACTCATGGAGAGTCATTGCGATTATTAAACACCACAGTTCTGCATTAGGACAGTCTATCCTATCTCCATCGCCTCAATCAATATACGGAATGGCATCAAACCGTCCCTGCATGTAGGCTTTCTCCAAGTCCATGTTCTCACGGAAGTCCTTGAAGTCGAACAAGGAATAGAGTTCGGACGAGCCATCCTGTCGCTTGTTCACAAAATAGACCTGGTCCTTGCGAAGCTTGTCGGTGTCAAGCAAATAGGTGTTGTGGGTTGTGTAGATCAGCTGCGCCGAATCGCTCTGATGGAACAGCCTTATGATGTACTCCACCAACTTGTTGTGCAGGCTGGTGTCGATTTCGTCAATCAACAGCACCTTGTTCTCCTTGATGATGTTCATGATGGTCAGCATCATGTAAAACAAGGCCTGCGTTCCCTGCGATTCTTCCGTGGCAAAGTCAAAAGGAATCTCTGGATTGTTTTTATGGAACGTGGTGATTTTCAGCTGCATTTTCTGAACCTCGTCACGCGACACAATCTGGTTGTTCTGCAAATCGTAGGTGGCCATGGTCAAAGGCTTCAATTCGCGCTGCGACTGGATGTCAATGATGTCGCTATCGGCAACATTCAGCACTTTTAACAAAGATTCCTTGTTTTGGTGAAGCAAAGTCTCTATGGAATACGAATTGTAGCCGAAATAATTCAAAATGAAACGCTCCATAAAATACTGGAACACCTCTTTCGCGATTTTCCTGTCCATCTGGCTGGCACGAGAGACAAACAGCGTTTTCTTGGAAGTGTTGGTGGCCACATCCATCGGCCTTGAGATGGCTGAACGAAACTCGTAGATGTCTTTCTTTTCGGGTCCTTTCCTTTCGTCTCGTGCAAATACCAATGAGCGGCGGCCATGCGGGTAATAATACAGATCCTCGGTGATGATTTCAAGTTTCGTCATCGAAAACGAATACTCATATTCGATGCCGTCCAACAGAAAGCGGATAAGGAAACGACTGGGCTTTCCAATGCCGCCGAATTTGAAAGGCATAAAGCCAAAAACCGTGTTCTCGTTGTAGTTGTGCGACTCGAAAATCATTTGCACACAGGCACGAATGGCCTTGATGACATTGCTTTTTCCAGAGGCGTTGGCTCCATAGATTGCAACGGTTTTCAGCAGGCGTTCACCATTGCAGACAAAGGTGTTGCCCTCCAAATCCTTGGCCTTCTTCGACTGGATACTCGCTGCCCGCATATCTAATACCACCTCTTCATCAATCGAAAAAAAGTTCTCTAAACGAATCTCAAGTATCATTTTAATGCTGTTTTTGTAATTTTCCTGCAAAAATAGACATTAAATTTGAATTACCTTCATTTTACTGATACTTTTTTCATTTCATTTAAAAAAATCTCCCCACAAGTCCTTTTGATTGGGCTCATGGGGAGTAAGGCGAATTACTTATTAACCAAAATCAATCTTCGCCTTATAAAAAAGAAAGTTTTCCCTTGAATCAGGCGACAACGGCAGGCTGAGGCTCTTCCGTCTTTCCTTCGTCTTCTTCAAGCTCCACCTCAATGTGAAGGTAGGTGCTTCGGCGTCGAGTGGCATTCAGCCTCTCGATAATCTCCTTCACCACAGCGTAATGCTCGCCGTAGGTCTCGGGGACTTTCGCCGTCATCACCTTCAGATAGTCGACCAGCTTTTCAAGCTTGTCGGCCGCTTCACGCTTCAGTGCCATCAAGGATGGCCCTTGAGGCAAAGTGCCGTTGGCCTTGTCCACACCGTGCAACGCAACCTTCAAGGCGCCCAAGGCATCTTGCATGTCCTTTACGCGACCCGACATTTCAGGCAGTTTGTCAATTTGCTTCTGCATGTCAGGGGCCGACAGGTCGCGCAGCAAGGCGCTGACCGCTCCAACGCGTTCATCCACCTTCATCCAAGCAAAAGGCTTGCGATAGGTGTCGAACAGCTGCTTGAGCGCCAAAGCACAGGCCTTCATTTCCTCATCCGACACATAACAGCTCGAGTCAAGGTAACGCGAGGTCGACATAAGACGCTCCATAAGCTGGCGGTTCTCCCGTTTGACATTACGTCTCACCTTGTCGATGTGCATCGCATCGAGAAGCTTGCCATCGGCTTCCGTAACGTCGTCCACCAGACCGTTAAGATAGTCGTCAGAACGGTCTCCTTCAAATTGATGGCGGATCTCCATAAGACCCGCATGGTACTGATCAGAGTTCAGACCCAAACTCAACAATTTTAATCTTTTCTTCATTGTACTGAAGTTTTAAAAGTGAAACAATAATAAAACTCGGCAAATGCCGATTCGCATTGGGGTTTTCCGGCAGCAGCGGCCGTGCTGCGGGAAGGGAGTCATCAGAATGCCTTGCAATAAAAACCTAGCCCTTGCATCTGTCCTCGAAAGTCTTGGCCCATCGCCTAAAACACTCACCCGAGGTGTAAAAGGTCTTGACACATGACAAAAAGTCCTCCACTGAGTTCTTTTTGGTCCAGCACCACGACATAACACACCTCGATTGAGGTGGAAAAAGCCTTGTGACACGACAAATCCCACCCTCATGAGGCCTTTTCGGTCAGGTACCATGACGAAACACACCTCACCTGAGTACAAAATGTCATTGACCATGACCAAAACCACCTCACATGAGGGTTGAAGGTCATTGGGCAAGACTTTTAAGCTGGATGCTAAATGGGAAAGCTCCTATCAGTGACCAAGGAGGTCATCACCTGACAATTGATGGCACGTGGCCATCAAGAGCGAACGGCAGCGTGGCCGCTTGGCTGCCGAAACGTGCGGACTATAGCCGCTCAGGCTTAGCTTGGCAAGTTGATGTAAATAGAAAGACTTATCATCAAAGGGACGACAGGAATGTCCGTCTGCCTCCCAATAGATTTCGGTTATGGGGTTTTTGGCTTTAAGATCCTCTATCAAGGCCGACAGTCTCCCATCCAGTCGGTTTTCGGCAAGATAGTGTTCAAAGAGGTTGGGGAAGCACCACCTCTTAGGGACGCAAGGCAAGCTCACGATGCGGTTCCGCTCATACTGTCGCACCCATGCCTCGATTTTCTGCCGTATCTCATCGACGGAACAAAGCGTGCAATGGAACTCCGTGAATGGGTAGTCGTAGCGCTCGAAACAGGCGCGACCGAAGTCATCCCAGGTGTCGTTGTGCACCATCTTGATGGTGGGCAAATAGATGTAATGGTGCGAAATGCTGCCACAGTCAAAGAGACAGGGACGGGTGTGGGTGGTCACCGTGCCTTTTGTCTGAATGACATGACCTACAATGCTAGTGATTGCCTCTTCAATCCGGCTTAGAATAAACGTGCCTAAGGTGATGAATTTCGTTCCTTGCGATGACGGTTTCACGTCGCCACAAGGAACGCTTATGGGATCTGGCGGAAGACCCTCGTAGTCATAAAACAGTGGTTGTTTGGTTGTTAGTTCCATGCTTTTTTCTTTTAAAACTTGTTTTGCAAAAATACTCAGAATTCCCAAAAGACACTAGAAAATAAGTGTTTTTTTGGCAAGTTTTTATCAACAAAGTTATCAACAGGCTAACACACTGATTTTCTGCATATATAAATGCAGTTTCTATTATTTAGAATAAAATAAAATAAATATAAAATAGGATGATTGACAGTAAATAAGAACGACGGCATGGCAATTGCCTTGAAACAGCCACAGATTTCGATGGCTTTCTGCCCATAGTTCCCAGCCTCCACACCTGCCAGCGCGGGAATGACATGGGCAGAAAGGCTGGATTGAAAGGGATGCTAACTCTAATCTTTAAACTGATAACCGGTTTTCTGGATTGCTTCGTTCCTCGCAATGACGCGAAGCGAGTCAATTATACAAAGCGACAACAAAGCCCTGAAAGGGCGACCCTAATTCACCCCGATATGGAATTTCGGGTTTTTATAATATTGGCAATGACGCAAAGCGGCATCAAAGCACTGAAATCGAAGATTAGCTACGCTGAATGCAGAGCATTTCGACGTAGTCAAAGGGCGACCCTAATTCACCCCGATATGCAATGTCGGGTTTTATAATATTGGCAATGACGCAAAGCGAATCAATGACGCAAAGCGGCAACTGAACAACTCCCAACTCTAAACTCTAAACTCTAAACTGACTCTAAACTCTGAACTCTAAACTCTGAACTCTAAACTCTAAACTCTAAACCCTAAACTCTAAACTAAAACCTAACCTCCCCCATCACCTCAAAGCTCCTCCCCGGCATGGCGCGCCAGATGACATTCTGGTAGTCCTTGTCGAAGAGGTTGTTGCAACGCAACTCGATGCGGAACTTCTTGATTTGCTTGCCCACGGCGACGTGATGCAACACATACGAAGGCAGGTCGTAGGCGAAGAACTCCTGTTCGTTATAAGAGGTGCTGCGGCGGCCCGTCACCTCAACGGTGTAGCTCAGGTTCCAGGTCTTCCACTGCGTGTTGAGGAAGACGTTGGCGTGATGGCGCGGGATGTAGATGAGCTGCTTGCCATTGGTGCCCTGCAGGTGGGCCTTCTCACTCTCGTCGGTAGTGACGGTGAAGACGTAGTTGCCCGACAGCGTGACTTTCCAATTTTCCTTAACAAAGGCCGCATCAACGTGGTTCTCGATGCCGCGGGCATACACCTTGGCCACATTTTCAGGCACCCAGAATCGGTAGGAAGTCGGCATCCACTGGATCCAGTTCTTCACGTTACTGAAATAGCCGCCCGTGCGCAAGTCGAGCTTGAAAACACCTTTTTGCAGGCCGTATTTCACGGCCAAGTCGATGGTGCGACCATTTTCAGGCAAGAGGTCGGGATTACCGCCAGGGTACCAATAGAGGTCGTTCAACGAAGGGTTGCGGTAGTTGTGGCTGTAGCCCAAGGTGAAGCTCAAAGCCTTATAAAAAGGCATCTGATACGAGAAAGTGGCCGTCGGGAACAGGCCCATGGGCTTGCCGTCGGCCCAGTCGTAGCGGGCAGTGAGGTTGAGTTGGGCGCAGTCGAAAGGCTCACCATTGACAGCTGCGTAAGCCGACACCAGATTGCGCCGTTTCTCGCCTTCATAGTTGTTGCTCCTCACCTGCTCGTTGTCCCATTGCAACTTGGCTTTCAAGGTCCAGCTTTGGTAGAGTTGCTGCTCCAGATTGGCGATTTGGTGCAGAATCAGGGCGTGGTTCTCTGAATTAATAAAGGTGACAGTGTCGTCGGTCACGGGGTTGCGCGTCAAAAGGAAATAACGTTGGTTCTCCATGAAGGCCGCCGACTTCAGTTGCAGGCTGCCCGTCTCCCAATAGGTCTTGAACGAGACGAAGTTGCGCGAGAAGTTGTCGCGCGTCCATTCCTCCGAGTTCACGTTGAACACATTGGGCATGATGGGCGGCAGGTTGCGGTTGTTCCACTGGTTCCACGAGGCGACCGAAATGACGCTCTTGCCCAACAGCACACTTATCTCAGGCATCACGCCATAGTCGACGAAGTCGGCGTTGCGCTGTTTCATCTTCTTATGTTGGATGGTGGCTATGTTCTCGTATTCGAAATCGTTGTCCGACGAGTTGCGGTAGGCCTTCACGCGGAAAGAGAACTTCTTGCCATAGTTGCCCACCGTGATGAAACTGCCCAAGGTGTTGAAGCTGCCGTAGGTCTGTTTTAGGTCGAGCAGGAAACCGTCGCCGAAGTGGTGGGTGTTGTCGATGTTGACCGCACCGCCCAAACCACCGCTGTTGTTGGAGGTGCCACTCCCCCAGTTGAGGCTGACGTCGTCGGCCAAAAACACGGGGATGGTGCTGAAATCCACTTGTCCAAGGCTGGGCGCATTGAGTTGGAAGCCGTTCCAAAGCACCAAGGTGTGGCTGGCAGTAGTGCCACGGAACGAGGCCGTGGAGGTGCCGCCCGGGCCGTAGGTCTTAATGAAGACAGGACTGTGTTGGATGAGCAAATCAGAGAGGCTAGAAGTGCTTTTCGATTGGAGCACGAGAGTGTCGAGTTTCCTCGCCACCAAAGGTTTCAAGGACTCTATATTATACTTGTCCGCCGTCACCTCAACGGATTTCAGCATAATAGTATCTTGGGCATGAAGCCGCGGAAGCATCATGCCCAAGAATATCAAGACAATAATTTTGAAATAACGGTTCAAGGCTTCTTTGCACCCTTATTGACGTCCTTCCCGTTTCCCTTCAGCTCTTTTCCCTTATTGGCGTCCTTCAGGTTCCCTTTAATCTCTTTCCCCTTGTTGGCGCCTTTCATGTTACCTTTAATATCTTTTCCGTCGTTGAATTCCTTCATGTTCCCCTTGATATCCTTTTCTTTCTTACCGTTCAAATCCTTCTTGTCGGTTTGGGGTTTCTCCTTCTCGGCGTAGGTCTTCTTCTTGCCTTGGAGCACACCTTTCTTGTAGGTGGCTTCGCTCTTCAGGGAGCCATCGGGATAGAAGCTCTCTTGCTTTCCGTTGAACTGGCCGTCGGTGTATTCGATGGTCATCTTCTTCTGACCGTCTTCATAGAACCAAGTGGTCATGCCATCGCGGGCACCGTCTTTGTATTGGGATTCTTCCAGGTTGCCGCCCTTTTCATAGCAAAGGATCTGCTTGCCGTCGAGCTTGCCGTTCTTGTAGGTGTTCAGCTTCGAGAGACGACCGCCACGGTACCACTCGCTGACCTGACCATTCAAGGCGTTGTCCTTGTATTCGGCTTTCTTCGTGATGGAGCCAGTCTTGTCAATCTCCAAATAAACGCCGTCCATCTGACCGTTGTCGTAATTCACGATTTTCTTGGGCAGATAGGAGTTGGTGAAATACTCAATCCAAGTACCCACTTTCTTCCCGTTCATGACGGTACCTTCAATAGTGCAGTCGCCACCATTTGCCTTAAATGCACCATTGGGGGCTTTTGCGACATCCACAGATTCAATTGTTTGAGCGAACACAGGCATGGCAAACAAAGCCATTGCAATAATAATCAAAGTTTTACGCATTTCTTTATTCTTTTAAATGATTGGACAAAATTATAAAAATCATTCCAAACGACTGCAATTTTCATGCAAAAACTTCATAATTCGGATTTTTTTCGGAATTTCGCAGCGTCAATCGCCTCTGGCTTCTGGCTCTTGGCCTTTGGCAGCCACACAAAAAAGGATACGTTTTCTACTTGTCATAAAGCTGCCAATAGCCAGTAGCCAATAGCCAGTAGCCAAAGAAAACCCTATGAAAAAAATAGAAGTAAAAAACTTTAAGCTCTACACCACGGCGGTCATCAGCATCGAGTGGAAGCAAGAGCTCCTCAACGTCAACCTTGACCTCGCCATGATGCTGAAAATGATGCACATGGAAGGTCTCACCGAGGAGAATATCCAATACTACAGCCGCGCGGGACAACCCATCCCTTTCAAAAAGGTGACGCTCATCCTCTTCCAAGACGACGACAAGCCCGGACAATACTATACGGACGAATCCTTTGACGAGGACGACGACCCGACGGTGTTTTACGTTGAAATCAAAGAGTAATGATGAATGCAGAATGTAGAATGCAGAATGTAGAATGCGGAATGCTGAATGCAGAATCCTGAATCTTTGAATCTTGAATCTTGAATCTTTGAATCTTAAATCTTTGAATCTTGAATCTTGAATGCTGAATTAAGCAGAATGCAGAATGGCGCGAATTTGCACTTGGCTTCGCCCTCCATTCTGCATTCTTAATTCTTAATTCTTAATTCAGCTTTTGTGTAGCGACTTGATGTACTCGTCAATCGCCTTGGCGGCCTTCTTGCCGGCGCCCATGGCGAGGATGACCGTGGCAGCACCGCTCACGGCATCGCCACCGGCGAAGATGCCGGGACGTGAGGTCGTGCCCACCTCATCGGCCACAATACAGCCCTTCTTGTTCAAGTCGAGGTTGCGGGTCGTGCTGCCAATGAGCGGGTTCGGTGAGGTACCGAGAGCCATGATAATCATGTCGACATCGAGGACAAACTCCGAATCCTTGATCGGGACGGGGCTACGACGGCCAGAGGCATCGGGCTCGCCCAGTTCGCATTTCACGCACTTGAAGCCTTTCACCCAGCCGTTTTCGTCGCCCAGCACCTCAACGGGAGCCGTCAGCAGGTCGAAGATGACACCTTCTTCCTTGGCGTGGTGCACCTCCTCCACTCTCGCTGGCAGCTCAGCCTCGGAACGACGGTAGACGATATGCACCTCTGAGCCGAGACGCAAGGCAGTACGAGCGGCATCCATAGCCACGTTACCACCACCGACCACGGCGACTTTCTTACCGACGAAGTTCGGGGTCTCGAAGCCTTCCTTATAGGCAAAGAGCAGGTTGTTACGGGTCAGGAACTCGTTGGCCGAGACGACACCGCAGAGGTTTTCGCCCGGCACATTCAGCATCATCGGGAAACCAGCACCCGAGCCGACGAACACAGCCTCAAAGCCTTCACGTTTCATCAACTCGTCGATAGTGATGGTACGGCCAACGACCACATCCTTCTCGAACTTGGCGCCCAGCTTGCGCACACTTTCCACCTCTTTCTTCACGACGCTGTCCTTAGGCAGACGGAACGACGGGATGCCATACATCAGCACGCCACCCAATTCGTGCAAAGCCTCGAAGATGGTGACGTCGTAACCCATCGAGAGCAGGTCTTTGGCACAGGTCAGGCCTGAAGGGCCGCTACCGATGATGGCCACTTTGTGACCGTTCGGGATGCTCTGGCTGCTGAAGTGCAGGTCATGCTCGATGGCATAGTCGCCGACGAAACGCTCCAGCTTGCCGATGGCGATAGGCTCGAACTTCTTGCCCATCACACAGGCACCTTCGCACTGGGTCTCTTGCGGACACACACGACCACAGACGGCAGGCAGCGCCGAGTCGCAGCTGATGACACCGGCAGCACCTTCAAAGTCGCCTTTGGCCACACGGGCGATGAAATCGGGGATATTGACGTTGACAGGGCAATGTGCCACGCATTGCGGGCTCTTGCAGTGCAGGCAGCGCTGGGCCTCCATGATAGCCATGTCGGCTGAATAGCCCAAGCACACCTCGTCGAAGTTGTGGGCGCGGACTTCGGGCTTTTGTTCCGGCACTGGCACACGTTTTTTCTTGTCGAAGCTCTCTTCCGAGATGCCTCCGATATGGCACTTGTGGCCTTCGGCCATCTCCTCGGCTTGGAGTTGCTTGCGCGTCACCACATTATTATACATGGCCTGACGTTTCATGGCCTCGTCGAAGTCGACGTCCTTACCTAAGAACTCGGGACCATCGATGCAAGTGAACTTGGTCTTGCCGGCGATGCTCACACGGCAGGCGCCACACATACCCGTGCCGTCGACCATAATCGAGTTGAGCGACACCGTGCAGCGGATGCCCAATTCCTGGCAGGTCTTGGTGGCAAACTTCATCATGATCATGGGACCGATAGCCACGGCTTCGTCATACTGTTTGCCGCTGGCCACGAGTTGACGCAACACATCCGTCACCAAGCCCTTGCGGCCTGTGGAGCCGTCGTCGGAAGTGACGTAGAGGTTACTGACCTCAGCCAGTTCCTTTTCGAAGATGAGCAGGTCCTTGGTGCGGGCGCCGATGATACAGTCGGCAGTGGCACCATGGTCGTTCAACCACTTCACCTGGGGATAGATGGGGGCGATACCCACACCACCGCCGATGAAGACGAACGAACGCTTGCGCAGTTCCTCAGCGGTCATGGTGGCAAACTCAGAGGGCTTGCCCAAAGGACCGACGATGTCGGCGAAGCGGTCGCCTTCCTTGAATTCAGCCATCTTCTTGGTCGATTCACCGATAGCCTTGAACACGATGGTCACCGTTCCACGGACGCGATGATAGTCGCTGATGGTCAACGGGATACGTTCAGAGTTCTCCTCCATCTTGATGATGAGGAACTGACCTGGCAAGGCCGAATGAGCGATACGCGGCGCATACACATCCATGAGGTAGGTCTCGGCCGCGAAGGTTTCTTTGTGTATAATCTCGAACATAATAATATGGAATAAGAGTTAGTTTTTGCAAAAAAATATCTTGCAAATATAGTGATTTTATGAAATTACCAAGAAAAACTCACAAAATTGCATAAAAAAGCCCCGAGTTTCCCCGAGGCTCTCCGTGATTCATTTGTAATCAACAACTTTATTTTTTCTCGTCCAAGGCTTTGGCTTCTTCCATCATGTTCAGTTTAACATAGATGGAACGCAGCACGTTCTTCACATCGTCGGAAGGCTGTGCGTCATAGGCACTCTTCAGATAAGGAAGGCCAGCACGCAGCAGCTCGTTACCTTGTTCAATCAGGTTGTTGTATTGTTCTTGTTCGGCTTTCGAGAAACCGGTGATTTCGTTGGCCTGCTCAATGTATTTGTTGGCCATGGTCGTGTAAAGCACACCGATGTTGTAGGTAGCATCGTAGTAGTCGGGATTGATGGCGAGGGCCTGCTCGTAGAATTGCTTGGCCTTGTCGGTGTCATACACATCCTTGTTGTTCTCATCGCCATAGATGGTACCCAGGACGAAGAGCAACTGAGCGTTTTCGGGGTCAAGTTCATGGAGTCTGTTGAGGTCTTCAACGGCTTCAGCGCCCTTGCCTTCCTTCAGGTAGGCATTGACCTTTTCAAGAATAAGGTTGGCGTCGCCAGGGTTCTTCTCCAGACCGGCATTGATCATGGCCATAGCCTGTTCTGCATTGCCCAGACCGTTGTAGCAAGCGGCAAGGTGTCTGTAAACGTCCACACCTTCAACGCCGTTGTTCTTCAACTCGGTGAAATAGCCCAAAGCGGTGTTATAATCACCAGCGCGAAGAGCGGAAGTGGCAGCCAGATTCATCATGTCGTTGGCATCGGGGCTACCTAATGACTTAGCAATGTCGTATGCCTTCTTGAACATGGGGGCGGCATCGGTAAACTTTCCGGCATTGTAGTCGTCGGCACCTTTAGTATAATAGGTGTTCATCACATTACCCACACGTTGGTAGATTTCCTGCTTGTTGTCCTCGAGGAACTCAGGATTCTTCATGCAGTTCATCAGCGATTCGTAAACGACTTCCAACGCATTGGGGGCCTTCGCTCTCAGAGCCTCATCACTTGATTGGATGATGTTCTGGTAGATGGCGGCACGATACAGCCAAGCCTGAGCCTGATCGTTCGGCTTCATACCAAGGAATTGTTCGTGGTTGACGCACTTTTCAATGGAAGTCATAGCCTTTTCGTATTGGCCATTCTTGTTGTACATGTAGGCGTCGGTTCTGTCTTTCTTTTGGGCCATCATCACGTTGGCAGTGAGAAGGACGGCCAGCAAAATCATTACTTTTTTCATTTTTTCAATTATTTAAAGTTTGACAATTTTCGGATAACTATTTATTTCCTTACAATTATTGTTCCAAAGTTGTTTCGTCTGCTTCAGTCGGCTCTTCGACGGGTTCAGTGGCCTCAGTTCCATCGGGGGTCGGCCCTTCGACGGGCTCAGGGACCTCGGTCGTTTCTTCTTCGTCTTCGTGCTCCACCTTAGTGACGGCGGCAATCTCATCAGTGCCACGCAGGTCGATGAGTTTCACGCCTTGGGTGGCGCGACCCATCACACGCAACTTGCTGACAGCCATACGGATGACGATGCCCGACTTGTTGATGATCATCAGGTCTTCGTCGTCAGTCACGCCCTTGATAGCGATGAGGTCACCGGTCTTGTCAGTGATGTTCAAGGTCTTCACACCCTTCGCGCCACGGTTGGTGATACGGTAGTCCTCAATGTCGGAACGCTTGCCGAAGCCCTTCTCTGAAACAACGAGCACCGTCTGTTGCGGATCGTTGATGCAAACCATGCCGATGACTTCGTCCTCAGGCGAGCCTAATGTAATGGCTTTCACGCCAGTAGCGGTACGTCCCATTGGGCGGACGGTCTGCTCGTTGAAGCGGACGGCCTTGCCCGAACGCACAGCCATCAGTACCTCGTCGTTGCCGCTGGTGAGGCAAGCCTCAAGCAGTTGGTCGTCCTCGCGGATGTTGACAGCGATGATACCATTTTGGCGGATGTTCTTATAGGCAGCCAAGTTGGTCTTCTTGATGATACCCTTCTTGGTGCAAAGGATAATGTAGTTATTTTCAAGGTAGTCCTCATCGCTCATACTCTTCACGTTGAGGTAGGCCATCACCTTGTTGTCCTTGTCGAGCGGCAACAGGTTCTGGATGGCACGGCCCTTGCTGTTCTTACCTTCTTCAGGAATCTCGAAGGCTCTGAGTTTGTAGCACTTACCCTGTTCGGTGAAGAAGAGCAGATGGTTGTGGTTGGTGGCCGTGAAGATGTGCTCGATGAAGTCGGTGTCACGGGTGGCGGAGCCTTTCGAGCCCTTGCCGCCACGGCTCTGCACGCGGTATTCGGTCAACGGGGTGCGCTTGATGTAACCGAGGTGCGAGATGGTGATGACCACGGCATCGTC